>Ga0074199_1000201_pt1 | contig 118205 bp, 115 predicted proteins | sample EPASupsiteSAE347_FD_64528 | JGI IMG/M metagenome (GOLD analysis project Ga0074199, IMG submission 64528) | Bioremediated contaminated groundwater from EPA Superfund site, New Mexico - Sample SAE3-47 | ecosystem: Environmental > Aquatic > Deep subsurface > Groundwater > Contaminated ...
TTCCCTCTACAACGAGGAAGATTCCTCAATGGAAGAAAGCTCCGGATTAAATCCCGTCAGTTCGCAGGGGTTTATTGAAATCCAGGGCGTGGAAGCGCGCGCCCTGGCCAGAGCCGGACAGATAAGAAATGCAGAATGCAGAATGAAGAATGCAGAATGAAAAATTCAGGAAAAACTCATGCAAAAGAAGACAAACATTCCCAAGGCATTGAAAAGGAAATATCCCGAGCAGATTGTTCTGGTCGCCACCAAAAAGCCCGACGGCGGGGCGAACGTCATGGCGGTGGGCTGGGTGGCAATAGCTTCGGAAGATCCGCTCATGTTCATGCTCGGGATTGATGACGGGGCTTATACCTATGAACTTATCAAGAAAAACAAGGAGTTTGTGATTGCCTTCCCAAATGAAAACATGGCGCGCGAAGTCCTTTTCGTCGGCACCAAACATGGCCGGGGGCGCGATAAAATCGCCGGAAGCGGCCTGCGCGTCCAGCCGGCGGATAAAGTCAAAGCGCCCCTGCTGGCCGATGCCGTGGCGAATTTTGAATGCAAACTCGCTGATATTTACCGTCCGGGAGATTGTCCGTTGATTATCGGCCAGGTGATCGCCGCCAGTGAAAATGCAAAAGCAGACTTAAAGCGGCTTTATACGGTCGCCGCCGGCTATAAAATGGCGGGGGTACGGCCATTGCTGGCTGGAAAGGATTTGTAATTAATCCGGCGCTCTTGTAGTATTCCCGCACACGTTTTGCGGAGAAAGAACATGTTCAGAACCATAAAACAAAAATTTTTCTGGGTTATCCTTGTCCTGGCTTTGACGGTTAACCTGGTCGTTGGCGCGAAAATTGCCTCGCAGAACAACAAGGAGGACGATTCTAGCGAAGTGGCTTTTGACAAAATGCAGCTCCTGGCGGAGGTGTTGCTGCAAATACGGCGCAGTTACGTTGACGAAGAAAAAACTCAGTACAAGGATCTTCTCTATGGCGCCTTGAAAGGCATGTTACAATCGCTGGATCCGCACAGCCAGTTCATGGAGCCCGCCACGTTTGAGGACATGAAAAACGACACGGCCGGCGAATTCGGCGGCTTGGGGATTGTAATCGGCATGCGGGACGGCATTCTTACTGTAATTGCCCCCATGGAGGATACGCCGGCCTATCGGGCGGGTGTCTTGCACGGTGACAAGATAATTGCCATTGAAGGCGAGTCCACGGAAAACATGAATCTTCAGGATGCGGTAAAAAAAATGCGCGGAGAACCGGGGACAAAGGTAAAAATTAAAATTATGCGGGTCAAGCCGCAGGAAATAAAGGAACTGGAAATCGTGCGGGCCGTGATCAAAGTGGAAAGCGTCAAGGGAGTAAAAATGCTTGCCGATCATATCGGCTATATCCGCATTACCCAGTTTAACGAGCCGACCGCGAATGCCCTGCAAAAAGCTCTTGAAACCCTGCTTGCCCAGGGGATGAAAGCCTTGATTCTGGATTTGCGCAATAATCCCGGCGGACTGCTCACCTCGGCCGTTGAGGTTTCGCAGAAGTTCCTTAAGGGCGGCGAAAAAATTGTTTCAACGAAGGGACGGACGGGAACAGGTGTCCAGACCCAGTACGCGTCGCGGGGCAGGCATCATTATACCGATATTCCCATTATTATTCTGGTCAATGGCGGCAGCGCCAGCGCTTCCGAAATAGTCGCCGGCGCTCTTCAGGATTATAAGCGGGCTATTATTGTTGGGGAAAAAACATTCGGCAAGGGCTCGGTCCAAAGCGTCATGCCCCTCGATGATGGCTCGGCCATCCGTTTGACCACTGCAAAATATTATACTCCCAATGAACGCATGATCCACGAAAAGGGAATTGACCCGGATATCTATATCCCCATGTCGGGCGAGCAGTGGCAAAAAGTGCTGATCAAACGGTCGCGCGATGAGTTTGGCGATGTCAGCGATGATGAAACCAAGCTTGATTTATCAGATGCGGTCGATGTTCAGCTCGATCGGGCCGTAGACATCTTGCAGGCTGTTCAAACCTTCCAGTCGCATGCCAATGCCTCTAAATGAACATCCTCGGCATTGAAACATCTTGCGATGAAACGGCCGCTTCCCTGGTATCCGATGGGCGCAAGGTGCGTTCAAGCATTGTCTTCAGTCAAACCGCCTTGCATCGGCCTTATGGCGGAGTCGTTCCGGAGATTGCCTCCCGCAACCATATTGAACATTTGCCCGGGATTGTTGAGCGCGCTCTGGCTGAGGCCGAACTTGGCTGGAAACAAATTGATGCGGTTGCGGCAACCTATGGTCCCGGTTTGGCAAGTTCACTGCTGGCAGGTTTGACAACCGGCAGGGCGCTGGCCCTGCGCCTCGGCATTCCGTTTATCGCCGTCAATCATCTCGAGGCGCATCTTTATGCTCCTTTTTTAACGGCGGATGCGCCGGATATGGACAGCCTTTGTCCATTTGTGGCGTTGATTGTGTCCGGCGGCCACACCTGTCTGGTGCGGGTGGATGGGCTTGGCAATTATCGTTTGCTTGGCGCGACATGTGATGACGCCGCCGGAGAAGTTTTTGATAAAGGGGCTAAACTGCTGGGGCTCGGTTATCCGGGCGGGCCTGAAATAAACCGGCTCGCCTCAGGCGGAAAAATCAATGCGATTTCATTTCCCCGCGGACGTTTTTCAGCCGATGCGATGATCGCTGGATTAACCGGCGATTTATGTTTCAGTTTCAGCGGACTCAAGACGGCCCTGATGTATTTCCTCAAAACGCACTCAGCAAATGATCCGGAGTATCCATTAAAAGACATTGCCGCAAGTTATCAGGAAGCTATCATTGATGCGCTCTGTGACCGCCTGGTTTTGGCCGCCCGGCGTGAGAACGTAAAATGCGTGGCGGCCGCGGGCGGTGTTTCGGTAAATACAAGGTTGCGCGACAAACTCGCGTCCCTTGCCAAAGCAACTGGGTTGCGCGTTGTCTTTGCCGAACCGCAATACTGCCTGGATAATGCGGCCATGGTGGCCGGATTGGCGGGAACAGGGCAGGGGATCACCGGGGATAAAGCCTGGAAGGTTGATGTATGCCCGAATTTAAATATAGGCGTCCATCAACAATGAGCGCCAGGCATCCCCGCCGCCGGGAACTCACCGCAAATCATCAAAATCAGGCGGCGGTTTTATATCCGCCTTGCGATCTTTGCGCAATTGTTCAACGTCAATTCCATGCTCACGAAGTTTGCGTTCAAGAGATGCGTTTGAACTGTCGCGCCGAAAGCTTTGTTTCCAGGCTTCCAAGGCCTGATTTTTACGCCCCATCCTGAAAAACACGTCGCCAAGGTGATCTAATATAGTGGGATCATCGGGCATAAGGACAAGCGCATTTTGGATGCATTCAAAGGCCTCCTCCTGTTTTTCCTGCTTAAATAAAATCCAGCCGAGCGTGTCAAGGTAAGCTCCATTGTCGGGCTCAAGCTCAAGGGCTTGGTGAACATAATCAAGGGCCTGGTCGAGGTTTATGCCTTTTTCAGCCCACATATACGCCAGATAATTAAAGGCGTCGCTGTTTTCAGGATCCATGTTTATTGCTTTCGCGAGAAGTTTTTCGGCCGTTTCAAAATCCCCGCTTCGTTCACAGGCGGCGCCGTAACTGAAATAAAATGAAGTATCAAGCGTAACGGCGCCGCGGTCAGGCATATTTTTTCCCAATTTTTCGATTATCCCGAATGCCGCCGCCGCCTGTTTGTATTCTCCCGCCCGACTGCTGATAAGCGCGTAAAAAAACAATGTGGCAGGGTCGTTTGGTTTGGCGCTGACCGCATCCTCCATGAGCGCAAGCGCTTCTTCCGGATTTTTCATCCAGATATACAGCGTGGCAAGGCGCGCGCGCGCCTCGAGAGAACCTGGGTCCATTTCCATCGCTTGTAAATAAAGAGCCATCGCCTTCCCAATAAGCCGGCATTGCTGCGCCGCAATGCCGTAATGAATATAAAAACGCGGGTCGCGCAAAATAGAATCATCCGGAGAGAGAGTCTCCTGCATTTTGGCGAACAAGGCGAGCGCCTCGCTGAACTGATGATTATACAGGTAAATTTGAACGAGAATTTCAAGAAAAAGCCGCTCTTTTGGCAGGCGCTTCAGACCATCCTGGAGGACTTCCTTCGCTTTTTGGGGGTTATCGCGCAGATGAATGGCGGCCATCTTTAAATATGATTTTGGATTGGACGGATCAGCGTCCCGCGCCGTTTTTAAATTTTCCATGGCATGGGACTGATCCCCCAGGGAATCATACAATTCGGCCAAATAGTAATATATATCCGGACTTTGCGGTTCCTGGCCGGCGATATTTTTGAGCAATTCCAGGGCTTTTTCTCTGTTCCCCACGGCAACGTAACAGAGCGCCAATTTCTGCTGAATTTGAATATTGTCCTCATCACGGTTTGCGGCTTTCTGGAAACAGACCAGCGCCTTATCAACCTGACGGCCGGCGAGATAAAGATCGCCGAGTTTCTGCAGATACACAGAAGACAAATCGTCGGCGGGAAAAGCAGCGGCTTTTTCGTAAAAAGATATCGCCTCCTTGAAGTCGGGCGAGGCGGCGCCGGAGGCGCCGGCCTGCTGAACATGCAAATCGCCGAGGATTCTCAAAACAAGAAGTTGGTCTTTTACCCTGGCGAGCGCCTCACGCAGGACAATTTCGGCTTTTTTTTCATTCTGGCCGGCGATATATAATGCCGCAAGCTGGATGTAGCCCTTATTGTTTTCCGGGTCAAGCTCAATTGCCCGCTGGGCCGCCTGGCGCGCGTCCTCCGGACGGTTCACAATCTGATAGATCTGTGATAGAACCACAACCGCATCGGCTGATCGCGGGTTGGCGCGGCAGGCTTCTTCCATAATGGAAATGGCCTTGTCCTTCTCTCCGTGCCTTATATACTGCGCGGCCACACGCAAATAAAGCGAGGGTAATCCCGGCTCAAGTTCAACCGCCCGCAGGTAATTGGAAATCGCGCCCGTATCACGCTGTCCTTCCCGCAGGACTCCTGTGCCGTAGTTGGCGAGCGCCTCGGACATGGCGGCATCCTGCCGCGCGGCCGAGATGCCATTTTTAGTCAAAGGCAAAGTCGTCCTGCAGCCCGCCAGCAACGCGGCGGCTCCCATAAAAAAAGCTAGAGCCAGTCTGAAAGACATTATTTTCCCCGACTTCGTCTGCTATGGCGGACTGAGCAGGTTGAACCGGTTCTGCTCCGCCGCAGCCAAACCTCTGGGGACAACCAGCCTGCGCCCACCATAGCGGTCTTCGCGACGGCATGAAATCGGGTCAAGTCGGGAACGGTTATTTGTTAATATTCTTGTGGCGGTCACCTTTCCGTCGTTTTCGCCTTTTATGCTTCGCCATTTTTTTTATTCGCCATTTCTTTAGTGAACCCATTTTTTTCTCCTGTATTATGTATTGCTCACTCAATTACCTTATTCAACGGAATTTCGATTATTCCTTCCGCGCCCGCCGCCTTCAGTTTCGGAATAATTTCCCGGACGACTTTTTCTTCCACCACCGATTCAACGGCCACCCATCCGCTGGAACTGAGGGCGTTGACGGTCGGCGAATGCAGAGACGGCAAAATCGGCAATACCTTGCTCATTTTTTTCTCGGCAACATTCATTTTCAACAGAACCCGCGTTTCAGCCGCCAAGGCACCCTTAAGCAACAGCGCAATCTGCCTGATTTTGGAGTGTTTCCATTGGTCGGCCCAGGCTGTTTTGTTAGCGATCAGTTTGGTGGTTGATTCGAGCACGGTGGCGATAATTCTTAAATTATTGGCGCGCAATGAAGATCCGGTCTCGGTCAATTCCACGATCGCATCGCATAAGTCAGGCGCCTTGACTTCGGTTGCCCCCCATGAGTATTCAACCTCGGCGTCTATCCCCTCGGCCTTGAGAAATTTCCTTGTCAGCCCCACGGCTTCAGTGGCAATGCGCTTGCCGGAAAGGTCTTGCGCGGTTTTTATCGGGGACTTCTCCGGCACGGCCACCACCCAGCGAATTTTTCTTAAACCCTGCTTTGCATAAACAAGATCAGCCACTTCAATTATATCCGAGCCGTTTTCAACTATCCAATCATAACCGGTTATCCCGCAGTCAAGCATGCCATGTTCCACGTAACGGCTGATTTCCTGGGCGCGGATTAAACGGGCTTCTATTTCCGGATCGTCAACGGACGGCACATAAGAGCGTGATCCGACCTTGACCGAGAAGCCGGCTTTTTTCAGCATGTAAAAGGTAGCTTCCTTTAAACTGCCTGAAGGCAATCCAATCACAAGCTTTTTATTGGCGTTTTTTTTTTCGTTTTTCATTGGTGTTTCACCTTTCGGGAAAATATAACAAAAATAAATCTGGCGTCGACAACAAACTGCACTTCATGAATTATTGGAGGAACCTGATTGCAAACGCTTGATCACCTCATTCAAGGCCGCCGGATAGGCGATATATTCCTGTTGCTGGATGCGTTCGTGCAATGTTTCCGGCGTATCATCCGCGCGCACTTCAACCGTTCGCTGTAATATAATCGCTCCCGTGTCCGTTCCTTCATCAACATAATGAACGGTGCACCCGGTTGTTTTAACGCCGGCTTCCAAGGCCTGTTTCCAGGCTTCCAATCCCGGGAAGGCCGGCAGGAGCGAGGGATGGATATTGACAATTCGCCGCGCATATACCTCCAGCAGGCGGCGCTTGATGATCATCATAAATCCGGCCAGGACAACAAGCTCGACGCCGTAATGACGCAGGCGCTCGATAACTTTCCGCTCAGCTTCGCCGTCCAGTTTGGTCTTGAAGGGCGCCGGATCAATATATTCCGCGGGTATTCCCAGGGAGCGGGCCCGTTCCAGAATAAAGGCATCGTCAATATTTGAAAGAACGCAAGCTATGCGCGCGTTTAACTTGCCGGATTGAATGGCCGCGGAAATTGCCTGAAAATTCGTGCCTTTCCCCGACCCAAGCACGCCGATTTTAATTTTGCCGCCGGTAATGGTCATTTCCGGTGAAATTAACATTACGATGCGCGGTCTGCAAGTAATTTGCGCGAAGAATTGTCGTTGTATGCAATAATTTAATTTACTCCGCATTTTTGTTCTGCATAATACAGCCTGATCATATTTCAGGCATATTTTGGGAACAAGCAATCAGTGAATATTCGCGGATATGAAATACTGGAGTTATTGCCCCGCGGCGGAATGAGCGCCGTCTATAAGGCGCGCCAGGTTTCGTTGGATCGGATTGTGGCGATTAAAGCCCTGCCGCCCAGCATGGGGACGGCTCCGGCGGATGTGGAAAAATTCATGGCTGAGGCGAAAATCACTGCCAGCCTGAAACATCCGAATATTGTTCAGGTGTATGATTTCGGCCGATCGGAAAACGGCGTCTACTATTTCGTGATGGAATACATTTCTGGTTATAGCGTTGCCGCGTGGATTCGCCGCAAGCAGTATCTGTCGGAAGAAAATTCCTTGTTGTGCGCCCTGAGTGTTGCCGGAGCGATGAACTATGCCTGGCAGAAGGCCAAAATCGTGCACTGTGATATTAAACCGGACAACGTCATTATTGACGATGATGGCACGGTCAAACTGGCCGATTTGGGATTGGCCATGAGCGTTCAATCCATTTTGGGACAGGCCAGGCCGGACAACAGGTTGATATTTGGAACGCCTAATTACATTTCTCCCGAACAATCGCGCGGCGATGATTCCTTGGATTGCCGGGCCGATATTTATTCTCTGGGCGCCATGCTTTACCATTGCATGACCGGAACCATGCCTTTTGAAGGCATGCCGCCGCTGGAGGTAATGGACCGGCAAATCACCGATTTCATACCCGACCCTCAGGATGTCAATCCCCGTATTTCCGTCTGGTCAGCCTGCCTTATTGAAAAAATGATGGCCAAGGACCGCAATTTCCGGCAAGCGGATTGGAACGAAACTCTTCGGGATATTTCCAATGCCCGTTCGGAAATGATGCCGCAGAACGTCTTGCCGCCGCATGCGGTCAGCAGTGTCAAACGCAGCGCAATGCGTGACATCCGCCTGGGGGAAATCTGCCCGCCGCCGGAAAGCGGGCCGGAAAAAACGCCTCTTTTTTCAAAATACGCAGACGAACTGGCGTCCGTCAAAAAGCTACTGCCGGTTGACTCATGGCCGAAAATAATACTGGCGGCCGGCATTGCGCTGATTCTTGTTGCCGGTTGGAACGCGCTTTATTTCGCGAAAAACTATAAAACAAGGGCCGGACTTGATTCTGTGTGCATTCAGGAAGTTAGCGAAATTCAGCCGCTGGCGCCTGCCCAATCAAACCCGGCTCCAGAAACCCGGAAGGTTAAATCCGGCGAGGCAACGGGCGCAAAATACGCGGATATGGCAAAAAATGAAGCGGAGCAACAGCAGCGGACCAAGAAAGAAATAAATGACACCATGGCCGGATTGGATAAAAAAGCAAATTTATTGTCCGGCCAGCAACATTTCCTTGAAGCGGCCGCTGTTTATGAGAAATACGATGGCCCGTTTGAAAAGGAAACCGGCGTTGAACGCCGCCGAAAAGCGCGGACACTTCTGGCAAAACATGCCGACCGGCTCAAAGAACAGCAGGAGTCCGGCAAATTGGCGGAGCGGCAGTTAATGCATGTTGCCGATGAAATCGCAATGATCCTGGTTGAAGACGATCTGCCGGCCGCCTTATGCCGGATGAGAGAGCTGGCGGACGATCTGCCATTGATCTCAACTAAACCGGAGTTCAGAAACCTGGCGGCCATATTGGAAAAATCACTTGGCGCGGAACAGATAATCATTGATTCGTTTCTGCCGCAAAGGGGACAGGAGATCAATGTTTCTTTTTTATATGGCCCGCAAAGACTCCTAATCCGCGACGTCCAGGGAGATTTTGTGATCGCGGAAAAAATAGTGGCGATCGAAGAGGGAACAATCGGGTTGCAAAAGGCTTTTAAGGTGCGGGATTTAACGCTCGCTGAAAAAATCAGCCGCATTGGCAACAGCAAGGAACCTGAATTTGCCCTGATGCGGTCAATGCTGGCCCTTCAGGACGGCGATTACCAGCAGGCGGCCGCGGCGGCAGTTGAATCCGGCCCATTCCTTTCTCAAGCGCTCGCCGAGACAATCGAACGGCGGAGCGAGGAGCGCGCGGCCCAGGCTTTTGCCTATATTTTGCGCCGGGCCGGAATTCATTATAAGAATAACATGCCCGGTCCCGAATCCTGTCTTAATGCTTTAAAGGACACGGAGCGCGCGTTCAGGAGAAGACCGGCGATGAGCAGGGTGGCAGGCCAGTTTCGGGCAAAGTTTGGCTTCACGAAAATTGCGAAGCGCTATGACGACGTTCTGCAAGCGTTAATCAAGGCTGACAACATGGATAACCGCGACAACACCACCCCGGCATTGCCGCCTTTCAAACCGGAAGAACAACCGCCATCAGTCCAAGAGACGATGAAATCAACTGCCATAAAAATGATGGAACAAAACGCCGGCTTGCGGGAAGACCAGATTATTTTTCAGGCGGACGATTCCGGACGGATTGTAAGAGCCGAAATAGTGTCAAAGCACCTTCGGGATATTCAAGCGCTCGAAAACCTGACGAATCTGCAAAAATTGGTTTGCTCCGGTATTCGTCATGATGTCTGGCCGGGAACGCCGGTTATTGCCCCGCTCTCCGACCTAAAACCTCTCAAGAAAATGCTTTTATCAGAATTGACCGCCAATCATACCCGGGTCAAAGATATTTCAGCGCTGGGCCAGATGCCATTGACCAGTCTTAATTTGGCGCATACCAAAATAAATGACCTCCAGCATTTGAAGGGGATGCCGCTCCAACAGCTTGATATCAGCTTTACGCCGGTTCGTGACATTCGTCCGCTGGCCGGACTCACGCTGGCGTATTTGAACATCAGCGGCACGGAAGTTTCCAATCTGAGCCCTTTGCTTGGCATGCCGATAAAATTTTTTTTGGCCGCTTTCACGAAAATCAGGGATTTAAATCCGCTCAGTTCCATACCCTTAAAACATCTTTCGCTTCGGAACACGGAAGTGACCGATCTCACTCCTCTCAGCGAAATGCCCCTGGAATATCTTGACCTCGCCGACACCAATGTTCGCGATATTTCGCCGTTGAGGGGGATGCGCATGCGCGAACTTGATCTGCGGAACACCAAAGTAAAGGATTTAAGCGCTCTTGAACAGATGCCGCTCGAGACCCTGAAGATAAACGGGACCGCCGTCAGGGACATTTCTTCGCTGAGAAATATCCCCTTGAAGACGCTTGATTTGCGCAACGCTAACGTCGCCGATTTGACGCCCATTGAAAATTCTCCGATAGAGGAAATCTGGCTGGATGATTTTTATAATCAGCCCAACAGCGAAAAGACGACCGCGATATTGGCGGTTTTACATAGAATGCCGAAACTGAAGAACATTAACGGAAGGCCGCTTTGGGGCTGGACGACAAAGGATGAACAATGAAATATATCAGCACGAGAGGGAAGCGCGCGCCGGTTGATTTTGAAACGGCGGTCATGAGTGGCCTGGCGCCCGATGGCGGTTTGTTTTTGCCGGTCAATATCCCGCAGGTGAGGCGGAAATTAGACGATTGGGCCAATCTGTCATATCCCCGCCTCGCTTTTGAAATTATCAGTTTGTTTTGCGATGTGCCCCCCAACGACTTGAAGCGCATTATTGAGCGGAGTTACGCGGTTTTTCCGCGCCCGGACCCAGCCCCGCTGGTTGCCCTGCGCGAATATTTTCTCCTTGAGCTTTTTCATGGACCGACCCTGGCATTCAAAGATTTTGCCCTTCAGTTTCTCGGCAATCTGTTTGAATATTTTTTACGGCAGTCGGGGCGTAGTCTGAATTTACTGGCCGCAACGAGCGGGGATACGGGCAGTGCGGCGATTGCGGGCGTAAAAGGAAAAGACCGGATCCGCATTTTTGTTCTTTACCCTTACGGCCGGATAAGCTCCGCGCAGGAACGGCAGATGACGACCGTTCGGGATAAAAATGTTTATTGCCTTGCCGTCAAGGGCAGTTTTGACGATTGCCAGAATATCGTCAAAAGCCTGTTGTCTGACCTGAAGTTTCGCGCGACCTGTAATCTCGGCGCGGTCAATTCCATAAATTGGGCGAGGATACTGGCGCAAATCGTTTATTATTTTTACGCTTATTTCCAGGCGCGGCGGCTGACCGGCAAAACAAAAATAAAATTCGCGGTTCCCACCGGTAATTTCGGCGATATCTTTGCCGCTTACCTTGCCGGGCGGATGGGATTGCCGGTCGCACAGCTGGTTCTGGCCAGCAATCAAAACAAGATATTGTCCGTTTTTTTTCAGGAAGGAATTTACAAGCGTGGAAATGTATGCCGGACACTGAGTCCCTCCATGGATATTCAGGTTGCCAGCAATTTTGAACGTTATCTTTATTACCGTCTGGACCGGAACCCCGCCAAAGTCCGGCGGTTAATGGAAAAATTTGCGAAAGAGGGAAAATTCAATCTCCGTGATATGGGGGCGATCCGGCCCGATCCGTTGTTTGCGGCCGGCTTTGCCGGCAATGCGTCAACACTCACCGAGATTCGCCGCTGTTATCGTGAAAACAAATATATTCTTGATCCGCATACGGCCGTCGCCGCGCATGTGTCCCGCCGTTTTTTATCCGAAGATGAGCCGATGGTCTGTCTGGCGACGGCCCATCCGGCAAAGTTTGAGCAGGCGGTTGCCGGCGCCCTTGGTAAAAACATGGTTTCGCATCCGGTCATTGAGGCGCTGAATGAAAAGAAAGCGCGGCGTTTCATCCTGCCGGCCGATTTGGAGAAAGTGCGAGAATTTATCGTTTCGCGGATAACCTGATCATACGCTTATGACCTTGATTTCAATTTTTATGATTGCGGTCGGACTGGCGATGGATGCCTTTGCCGTGGCCGTTACCTGCGGTTTGGCCGTCAAACCTTTCCGGCCAGGCTGCGCATTCCGGATAGCATTTTTTTTCGGCGTGTTCCAAACTTTCATGCCGATTCTAGGCTGGGCAGCGGGCACAAGCTTGCGGCGGATCATCGCCTCATTTGACCATTGGATCGCCTTTGTTTTGCTCTTTGCCATTGGTTGCAAGATGATTTATGAATCACGCGCGGCTCGCGTCTCGGCGAAGCCCAGGGCGCAGCTTGGTACCTCACGTAATGAATCGTTCCGGATGGAAAGGGAAAACACATGCGGCCGCGGCCATGCCGTTGCCACGGGAGCGCTGCTGGTGTTGTCGCTGGCGACCAGCATTGATGCGCTCGCGGTCGGAATAAGTTTCGCTTTTTTGGAGGAAACGATTCTCTCTCCCTCCTTAATAATCGGTTTGGTAACCTTTACGCTCTGTTTCGCAGGCGTCTGGCTGGGAAACCGTTTCGGTCATATTTTTGAAAACAAATTTGAAATGGCCGGCGGTCTGATCTTGATCGGCATCGCGCTGAAAATTTTAATTTCCCATCTGGCCGGGTAGGGCAGGGTGTTGCGGCGCGTTCAGCGTCTCAGCCCGTGGATCAGGGAAAGTCCCCCGATAAAGGCGAAGCCGAACCAGTAAAACAGGATAAACGGGATGGCGAGATATTGAATGCCGTGCGAGGCATAATAAAGACTGGCGGAAATATAGGCCAGCAAAATCAATTCCACCACAACCGTCGCGTTAAACCGACTGCGGTATTTTTTACCCTGCCATGATTTTTGTTGTCTGTCCTCCAAATTATATTTCGGCGTGCGATGAAATTTGCTTTCCCGTCCCAAAATGGCGCTAAAAACCGCCTGGGAATTGATTACCGTCAGGCCGATGGCGCCGGCCATGAGAATCGGCAAAAACAGGATGCGCCGCTTCCAATCCTGATAAATTTTCTTTTGGGCGTATAAATAAAAAAGCGGATAACTGAAAGCATTGATGGTAAAGAAAGAAACTATTGCAAAAAAGGTGTTTGTGTGCGGACAGTTAACCCTGATGACCAGCATGGGGAAAATCATCAGCGCAAGCAGAAGAAGCACCGGAAACACAAGATGGTTGGTCAGGTGAATTGTGGCCTCGAATTTCATGAGCGGCGATATTTTTTCATTGCTCCAGATTGCCGGCAACAGTTTTATCGCAGTTTGAATTGCCCCCTTGGCCCAGCGGTATTGCTGGTTTTTGAGCCCGTAGATCTCGGCCGGAACTTCGGCCGGACAGACAACGTCGTTGACATACACAAACTTCCATCCGGCAAGCTGGGCGCGATAGGAGAGGTCAATATCTTCGGTCAGCGTGTCGTCCTGCCAGTTGCCGGCGCTGAGAATGGCGTCCTTTCTCCAGATTCCGGCCGTTCCGTTGAAATTGATAAAAATTCCGTTGGCATTGCGGGCGCCATGTTCAAGCACAAAGTGGGCATCCAAACCGATTGTCTGGCTTCTGGTCAGCAAGGATAAATTTCCGTTCAAATGTCCCCAGCGGGACTGCACGACCCCGACATCAGGAGTTGAAAAATGCGGCAGCATTTTTTTTAAAAAATCCCTTGCCGGGACAAAATCCGCGTCGAAAATGGCCACAAATTCGCCTTTTGCGGATCGCAGTCCATCTTTCAAGGCGCCGGCCTTAAATCCTTGACGATCAGCGCGATGGATATAATGAATATCAACTCCGGCTCTGCGGTAATAGTCGGCAAGTCCACGGGCTTTTTCCTGGGTTTCATCAGTAGAGTCGTCCAACACTTGAATATCAAGCTTTTCCCGCGGATATTCGAGATTACAAACGCTGTGAATCAAGCGCTCAACTACATATTGTTCGTTGTAGACCGGCAGTTGGACTGTTACCATCGGCCATTCTTTTAGGGGCAAAATGGCCGGGATGACAGGACGCCGCCATTTATAGAGAAATATCATCAAATACGCGTGGAAAGAATAGACGGTCAACACAATCAGCAACAAAAGATAAACTGCCAACAAGATGATAGTAATGGGATTCAACAGTTTTGTTCCTTTACAACTCTTCTTATTTCATTTTTTTATAAAAACTTCACAATATTGAAAAAAAATGCTTTTGTCAAGTCCATCTGGGGCAAATATTGACCGGCGGAAATTTCGGCGCAAAACAACGGAGCAGATATTCATAGTAATTGACGTCCTTATTTGATACAGTGCCTGCCTTTGGAGAACGGACTATTATGGCGCGTTGTTTGCCAAAAATTATTCTCGCGTTCCTGTTGATCGTGCTGGCGGCAGAACCGGTGCGGGCCTTGTATCGGGCCGATGATTACAAGCCGCGCAATTACCCGATCCAGTCGGAGTATTTTCTGGACCGATTGCCCATCCTGCCGACGATTGAATCCGCGTTACGGTATCGCGACGCCGACAACGCCTACCTGGGGTCCGCAGGATCCTATACATCGGAAGATTTGTTTCTGATCCAGAACCTCAAATTACAGCACGCCTTATTTCCGGACACAAAATTTGCCTTCAATTTTGACATGGACCAGGACTATGACGGCATTTATGAACATCATTTCCTGGAAATTGACGGGCCGACAAACGGGGTATGGTCAGGCGGCTTGATGGGCGAACCGATGGCCCAGAAGGAATACGCGAATGTCGGCGTGATGGCCCAAAGAAAGACGGAAACGGCTCAGGCGCGGGCAGAATTCATTTTGCCGGATTTTGCCTTCATGGGAAAAAACAGCGACAATGCCACCTATATTAATCGCCCCTATAACATGCGTTTTTTTGGATGGCAGCCGCTGGTCACCGGCTTGGAGGTGTTTGCAACGGCGGACATGGATTTTCCATCCGAAACGGATTATGTGAACCCGAAATTTTTTTTCTCCTATCAATCCTACAAGCCGGCCGGCGGGGTGATCTGGCATATGACGGATAGGCAGATGATCTGGATGGAAGGCCAGTATGAAAACACCGACAAGAAAAGAGCCGGGTATAACGTCAATGATCCCCAAAATTATCATACCCAGCGTGAAGTGATCCTTGGCCGGTTGGAATATGTATGCGGCACGCCCACTGCGTACCGTTCCTCGGTGGGGATGGAATATGTCAATTTCACGGAATCGAACGACTATCCCAACGATCCAAAGAGCGCCTACGATCTGGATCACCTTTCGCGGATCGCTTATGGCACATTCCAGATGCCGTTGGCAGGGCCGTTGTGTCTGCAGGTCGGGGTCTATGTGGATGTCGTCAATCATGATAAGGATTATGTTGATAATCCAAAAGAAACTGAACAGAAGGTTGGATGGGAAGGGAAAGTTCCGGTTGCTTTGATCTGGCAGGCAGGGGCATTCAGCGCGCAAGTCGGCGCCGCCATGGAAATTGATGAGGCGCAATTCGGCGGCGGATTTGCCGGGTTAAATATGATTTTCTAAGGCGGCAGTGCCGCCATCCAAAATAAACAGCTGGCGGACCGTTGCTTAGGGTATGATTGTTGAACGAGAAAAATTATGGCCGGGAGTGTCAATCGCCGCGATCATGGCGCTGACCCTATTCCAGCTTCACCGGCAGGGCCGTGTTGTATGGTGCGCCTGCCGGCGGTTGAACTTGTGGGCGGGTGATATCTGGAGCGGCCACAACTCACAGCATGTTTTCGATCCCTACAGTTTTACGCATGTCCTCCACGGCATGGCATTCTATGGCGGGCTGACCTGGCTGTGGCCGCGCCTGTCCCTGGCATGGCGGCTGACTTTGGCCGTCTTTATTGAAGCGTTGTGGGAAATATTGGAAAACTCGCCGTTCATTATCCAGCGCTACCGCGAGGCCACCATCAGTCTCGGCTACGAGGGGGATTCCATCATCAATTCAATGGCGGATATCGCGTGTTGTGGTCTCGGATTCGCGCTGGCCCGCTATCTCGGCTGGCGCCGTTCCGTGATTCTGTTCGTCGCCACCGAATTATTCCTGCTCATCTGGATCAGGGATAACCTGACCATCAATATTCTGATGTTGACGTGCCCGGTTGAAGCGATCAAGTCGTGGCAGATGGCGCACTGACGCCATGGCGGGTGTAATTATGAAGTATTGCCCAGCCTGATTCCGCCCTCTCATATAAATCGTGACAGATATTTGTTGACAATCCATAGCACAAACATCAGACTTCAAGAATTAAATTATGAGATAAATCAGCCGATAGATGGATTGACTTTAATCATGGCGTATCCGATAATTATTCAAGGCGGGATGGGGGCGGCCGTGTCCGGCTGGCAGTTGGCAAGGGCCGTATCCCGCCTGGGACAACTGGGAGTCGTTTCCGGAGTGGCGCTTCCGGGCATCATTGCCCGCCGTCTTCAACTTGGCGATCCTGACGGAAAACTGCGCCATGCATTGCAAAATTTTCCAATCCCGGAAATGGCCAGGCGTGTGCTGGAGAATTATTTTATATCCGGAGGAAAGGCGCCGGCGGCGCCTTTTAAACCCAATGCGATCCCCACGCTCAAACCATCTGCGGCCTTTTCCGAGTTGGCGGTGGTATCCTCCTTTATGGAAGTTTTTCTGGCGAAAGAAGGCCATAACGGATTGGTCGGCATTAACTTGCTGGAAAAAATCCAGCTTCTCACCCTGCTGACGCTGTTCGGCGCCATGCTTGCCGGCGTGGATTACGTGCTCATGGGGGCTGGAATTCCGCGAAGCATCCCGGGCGTGCTTGATCATTTCTCCAAGGGTGAAGCCGCCGGGATAAAGGTTGACGTTGAAGGCGCCCTGCCCGGAGAAGATTTTCTTTCCACGTTCGATCCAAAGTCGTTCTGCGGCGGCAAAGTCCTCCTTTTGAAACGCCCATCTTTTCTTGGCATTGTGGCTTCGGCGACATTAGCCATTACTTTGGCCCGCAAATCAAACGGACGCGTGGATGGTTTCGTAGTTGAGGGCGAAACCGCCGGCGGACACAATGCTCCGCCGCGCGGTCAGTTGCATCTCAGCGCCGGCGGCGAACCGGTATATGGTCCGCGCGACGTGCCCGAACTGGACAAAATCCGGGCGCTCGGACTACCATTCTGGCTGGCCGGTTCTTATGGACAGCCGGGCAAACTGTCCGAAGCTCTCGGGCTGGGCGCCGCCGGCATTCAGGTCGGAACCGCCTTCGCCTTTTGCGAAGAATCCGGTATTTGTCCCGTGCTTAAAAAACAAGCCATCGCATTATGCCGCGCGGGCCAAGCGCATGCCTTTACCGATCCGCGCGCTTCTCCCACCGGATTTCCGTTCAAGGTTGTCCAAATGAAAGGCACGCTTTCTGAAGACGCTTTATATAAAGAGCGGGAACGCGTTTGCGACTTGGGTTACCTGCGCCACCTTTATCGCAAGCCGGATGGGACGTTGGGTTATCGTTGTCCCGCCGAGCCGGTGGAGGAATTTGTTAGAAAAGGCGGCGACATTAAAGACACGGAAGGCCGCAAATGCATCTGTAATTGCCTGCCGGCCAACGTTGGCCTCGGCCAGGTACGTCCTGATAGTAAACAGAAACAGGAATTGGCATTGGTAACCGCCGGTAATGATGTTGATCAGATTACCCGCTTCATCAAGCCCGGTCGCGATTCCTACACGGCCGAAGATGTCATTCAATGCCTGCTCGCGGATGTGAAGCGCTCCCCAACCACTGGTTGATGATTTGATGAAAGAGCGTGTCTGGCGCATCTCAGACCGCATGAAATAGGCCGCCAAAGGCGGCAACTTTCAACACTCAACACATTGACCGCTTATAGGCGGATCCGCCGAGGCGGACAACATTCAACTCAAATCTATCGTTCAAAGTTGGACGTTGAACGTTTTCAAATTCCTATACGACGCGTACGTTAGTTATTCCCAGAAAACATTAAGGGCTGTCCGATTTTTGTCGGACAGCCCTTAATAACTACTCTCTCTGACTGCCTTACCAGTTGGCGTTGACGACAACCATGACCGGCAGTTTGTTTTGCGTGGCGATATTGAGCACACCAATCTGCAAGCCGTCCAATTCATCGCAATAATTGATTACGCCGAATTGGAAGCCTTTAACTTTGGAGGCAACGTTAATCGCCGACCACTGTGCGCCGTCCAACTCGCTGGCATAGTTAATGCCAAGCAGGCATGCGACTGCCTGGGCGCCTTCGACTTTACCGCCGGCAATATTGATACCAGCCGCGGGGATCCACTGGCCGCCGTTGACGTCGTTATTGGCGAAGTTAATACCAACAAGGTCATACTGTCCGCCGGCAATACTGTCGGCGACATTAAGCCCGGCTCCAACCAATTGCGCCTCGGCTTTACCGCCAGCCCAGTTGATACCGGCCGCGCTGATTTGAATGCCAGTGGCGCCATCGCCAGCATAGTTGATGCCGGCCGCGTTAATCTGATTATCAACCGATTCGGATGCAATATTTGCGCCCAAAGCCGCAAGCTGACCTGCGCCAACCGCGCCGAGCGAAAGGTTGATACCCGCCGCCGCAAGCTGAACATCAGCATCGCTGCCGGCATAGTTTAAACCAGCCGCAACAGCCTGAACGCCGTTTTGCTTCTCGGCTATCCAGTTAACACCTGCCGCTGAAAGCTGGTTGTCGCCATCGCCGCCGCCGTAGTTCACGCCGAATATATTAGCCTGGCCGCCGTCCATCTTGTTCATGACAACGTCAACACCAGCCGCCGTTAATTGCCAGCCCATGCTTCCGCCGCCGACATAGTTCACGCCGACCGGAGCCGCCTGTATGCCGCTCAGATCTTCGCCGACGCCGTTGACCAGACCGAATTGTACCGCGCTGGATTTTCCTTCAACTATATTAACGACACCTATTTCAAGGCCGTTCAGAGTGCCGGTGGCATGGTTGATGATACCGATGTCCATTCCGGTTACATCCGTGTTTTGTCCATAAATAATGTTGATCCGCAGTCCGTTGATGGCGCGGTCAGCATTCTGGATCTGAACTGGAGTAACCAGAGAGAGTTGGAAGTTACCAGCATCTGTACTAGCAGGCTTAGCCGCTGGTTTTGCTGTCTGGGCGCCTGCGGTCAGGGCCAGAGATACCAGAACACAGCCTGCCAAATGCAAACGGTTTAACTTCATCGTTTCGTCCTCCTTTTTTATGTTTATCACGCTTTCATGCGTGATTTACTATTGCGGCCGCCTTTGCGGCCATTGGTTTGTTATAAAAATACTAACTTTGACTTGAAATGCAAGCAAAAAAAATATTTTTTTACCCCCTTCCTTTTTTTGTTAAGAACACATTGCTTTTACTTAATCCGGATATTTCCCAAACGGCAATCCATGAAATGCAGATTACGCATTAAGATCACCACTTTGTCTTTTTGTAAGAAGTACACTATTTGCGAAATGAAATGCAAGCTTTTTTTTTCTTTTTTTTTTAATTGGAAGCATATATCATGTATATAAATATATGAAGAACAGCCGGAAAATTTTTATTATTGAAGACGAGCGGATAGTAGCGCTTGACTTACAGCATCGCCTTGCGCGGCTCGGGCATGAAATTGTCGGCAATGTTTCTTCCGGAGATGAGGCTTTGAAGCAGATCCCGGATGCCAAAGCCGACCTGGTCCTTACGGATATTAGGCTTGGAGGCAATGCTGACGGCATTGAGTTAGCCGATGCCGTTCACAACAAATACCGGTTGCCTGTTATTTTTGTGACCGCTTATTCTGATGACAAAACATTGGAACGCGTCAAGGCAAGCAGCGCATGTGGTTTTATCATCAAGCCTTTTACGGATGAAGAACTGCAGGTTACGATTGAAATAGGACTCCATGAGCATGAGTTTGAAATGAAATTAAGGCAGAGCGAGGAACAATACCGCCGTTTGTTTAATGACGCCCCCGTCGGTTATCATGAAATTGATTGCGCGGGGCGGCTGACCCGGGTAAATCGGACTGAACTGGAAATGCTTGGATATACGGCGGCCGATATGATCGGGCGGCCGGTGTGGGATTTTTTACGAGAAAGCGGCGTGTTTCGCAAGGCCGTTATGGAAAAATTGAGCTCGGGAAAAATCAGCGATCAGCCGTTTGAAAGAAACTATCTGAGGCGTGACGGGCGGATTATCCCCGTTTTGATAAAGGATTATCCCATCTGTTCAAGCGACGGAAAATTGATTGGAATACGCACCACAATTCAGGATATATCACGGTTGAAAGAGGAGCAGACAAGCCGGATGCGCCTTGAAGCAAACCTGCGGCGGGCCGATAAACTTGAAAGCCTCGCCGCAATGGCCGGCGGTTTGGCGCATGAATTAAATAACCAGTTAATGGCCATTCAAGGGAATACGGCCTTGGCGCTGTTTAATCAACCCCCGGAGGCGGGGGAAGCGCGCGGTTATCTGCAAAGCATCTTGGCGGCCTGCCAGCGGTCAAGCAAGGTGATTAACCAGCTCTTGGTCTGCGCCGGAATGGATAAAGGCGCATTCGCCCGCATTAATCTTTCAGAAATTGTGACCGAACTGCTCCCCTCCCTGCGCAGTCTTGTTGCGGGAAAGGCTGAACTGCGGTTAAGCCTGGCAAAAAATCTGCCGCCGGTCAACGGCGGCGCAAGCCAGCTGAAACAATTGTTGACCATATTGGTCACCAACTCGCTTGAAGCCATCCAGAACAAAAACGGAGTTATTCAAATTGAAACAGGGGCGGATAAAATCCTTGCGGATAAAAAAGATTTTGAAATCATCCTGCGCGACACCGCCTTTGCTCACCCTCCATTCTGTTATTTGAGCGTCACGGACACTGGACTGGGAATGGATGATGAAACGCGCTCAAAACTGTTTGATCCATTTTTTACGACCAAGGGCATTGGCCGCGGGCTGGGATTATCCACGGTTTCGGGCATAGTAAAAAACCATGATGGCAATATTATGGTGAAAAGCGTGCCGGGGAGAGGAACAACGGTGCGGATCGTCTTGCCGTGTGATGTTGTTTCCAGTCGGCACGGATTATTATTTCATTCCGGAGGGGGGGCAAGAAAAAAATTGCATTAAAATTTGTTATTGGTTATAAAGAAACAACAGGTTATATGACAAATATGAACTTATTTCGCGGGACGGGCTGGTGCGCAATGGCGTTGATCGTTGTTGCCGCTTTTTTCTCAGGCTGTTCCCAGCAGGTGGCGCGGCTTGATGAACGCGATTTTCTCGATCCGCTGATTCGCAAGGCGCAGTCCAAAATCCGCCAGGGCGACAAGGATGGCGCCATTATTTCCCTGAACAAAGCGCTTGAAAGAAGGCCGGACTTGGCGCAGGCTCATCTCGAACTGGCATTGCTTTATGATGATTATACAAAAGATTATGTCCGGGCAATTTACCATTACCAGCGTTATCTTGACCTTCGCCCTGCGGCACAGAAACGCAGGCTGATTGAGGATTTGATCCGGAAGGCGAAAATGTCTTTCGCCGCTTCAATTTCAGAACAGTTCCCGGAAACTGCAAAAAAGTCGCTGGCGCTTGAAGAGGAAAACCGCCGTTTAAAAATCAGCCTGCGCGAAGTGCGGGAAAATTTGGCAAAACGCGCCGGAAACCAAGGCTTCGCCGCTCAGACTGCGCCGAGGCGAGAGGACTACGCCGGGACGACTGAAGGGACGCGCGAACTGTCCCCGCCAGACAAAAGTTCAACCGCGGCGCAACCGGCCCAGCCGGCCGGGACGACATCAACGGTATATTGTGTCCAGGAAGGAGATACTCTTTCTTTGATTGCCGGCAAGGTTTATAATAACCCCAGGAAGTGGAAGATAATCCTTGATGCCAACAGCGCGCAATTGCCGTCTCCCGGCCGGCTGAAGAGCGGACAAATTTTGGCCATACCAAAAATCATGCCGCCGGCAGATCCCTGGCCGCCTGTGGCGGAGACTGGTCATTCGACAGAGAATAAAAAATAAAAGGAGGAGGCAAAACATGGAAAACACTGATTTTATTGATGATGATCTGATTCAACGACGGGATAAGGTGCGGGAAGTTAGAATGGGACCTGGGCGCGATATTGCGCCAACGAGCGAAATACCAAAGTCGGAGCCGGTGCCGGTGGAAGAGCTGAATCTGACTCCTTTGGCAAAAAGAAAGGAAGAAATTAACAGCCAGGTGGCTACCAGGCTGGATGAATTGGAACGATTGCGTTCCCGGCAGGAGGCGCTGGAAAAGGAGAAAAGCGCCCTTGAATATCTGCGCAACAGTCAGGAAAAATACGAGGCCGGCAAAAGAGAAATGATTGAGCATCTGGAAAAAAGCCTTGTGACAATGGAGCGCGAGGATATTGTTCTTAATCAACGACTGGCGCTTCTGACCGATACGGCCAAACATTTTAAGGAAATGCTCAAGGAACTGCGCGAATTCAGCGAGGAGCAATGGCCAACTGACAGCGCGCGTTTAAGAGATGAATTAAACAGAACATTAACCGTCATTGATAATATCCGCAAAGATTATAACAGATCTTGCGCCCGGCTGGAAGCGGCCAAGGAAGTCAGGAATCAGGAAACGCTGGCCAACCAATTACTCATTGATGAAGCCGGCGCCTTGGCAAGACGGCGCTATACTTTTGGAGACTGGCTTAAGATCGGGGTCGCGGTCAGCCTGCCTTTGATTGTAATGCTTGCCGTGCTGATTGTGGTATTAGTGATGAAACTGGTCTGATTCGCGGGGTGAAAATGATATTCGGTCGCAAAAAAACATCCAACATTGATCGCCGTTTAGATGAATTACAGCGTGAAATGGCCAAAGTCGGCACGGAAATAAAGACTTTGGCGCGTTACAAGATGGTCGGCGGCGATATTTCCGCGCAGAAGGCCGCTAAACCCCGGTTTGCCGGCTCAGACCCGGCGCCGGCCGCGGATGGCGGAACAACCGTCACGCTTTCATCGGCTGACGGAAAGAATCGGACTTCAAGTCCGGATGATTTGTTGCCCGTGGAGCAGGAAAGCGGTAAAACAAATTCGGCTTTTACAATGGATGTGGACGAGGGAAAAAAAGGCGATCTGCCTCTCTTTGAGAACCGCAGTCCTATTTCACCAACCGGCCGGGAAAAATTTGCAAATTATTTTATGGCAGGTCATTTTTCCAACCTGCGTCCATCGCGTCAGGAAAAACGGGTTATTAAAAACAAAGCAATTGTTATGATAATCCTGGTTGTGCTGGCGCTTATCTGGCTGCTTTTTTCACTGCATAATTAATCTTGGGCAATCCGTCCGTGGCGGAGGGCGAATGTTTCTTCGTCCTCCCGTTCGTGACGGACGGCAAGTCATTGTATTTCTCAACCATAAGAAGGAGATGGCATATAAATGATCCGTAAAGCGCATGATATTAAATCGGAAACCCGCAGTCAGATGCGCGGCGGGAAAGGGGCGGTTACAATCCGGCACTTTTTCACCAAAGACGAGATCAAGGCAAAATGCCGGCTATGCGGACGCTTGATTCTGCCTCCGGGCGCGAGCATCGGAATGCACAAACATGAGATGGAAGACGAAGTTTTCATCATTGAACGCGGAAGTGGAATCATGGATGACGGCCGCGGCCAGACAAGGATTGCGGCCGGTGATGTCATTTTAACCGGCAACGGCCAGGAACATGCCCTCATTAATGACGGGCATGAGCCGCTGGAATTAATTGCCGTGATCATGGGGTACTGATCGGCAGCCTGTCCTTTATCTGTATGCTTATAATGCCTGACAGTATTGTCTTTCCTGAGCGCACCATCAGCGGAGCCGAAACCGCGCTAAAACTGCTTCCTGAATGCGGCCGTTTCGGCCGCAGAGGTGTGATTATACACGGCCAATCGCTTGTAAAAAGCGGCGCTTTGGAAAAAATATTGCGGTATGCGCCAAAAAATATCCAGGCTGTCAGTTGGGAACATGACGGCGGCGAGCCGACTCTCTCGCATTTGCAAACGGCTTTGACTTTTGCAAAAAAACACGGCGCCGAGTGGATCGCCGGCGTCGGCGGCGGCAGTGTCCTGGACGTGGCCAAGGCCTGCGCCGGTCTTTTTAATACCGGAAGCGGATTAAGCGCTTATCATGATGGAATGCCGATTGAGACGCCCGGGATTCCGTTTGTTGCCGTGCCCACCACCGCCGGCACAGGTTCGGAAGCAACCATTAATTCTGTCCTGACCAATACGGAAACCTGTCAGAAAAAATCCATCAGGAATCCCCTTTTAATAGCAAGAGCGGTGATCCTTGATCCGGTCCTTTTGGCCTCCTGTCCCAAAAAGACAATCGCCCATGCCGGTCTTGATGCTCTCACTCAGGCGATCGAAGCATACACCAGCCGCATGGCGACGGATTTAAGCGACCTGTTGGGGTTGCAAGCCATAAAACTGATTGCGGCCAATCTTGAACCGGTCTATCGGGGCGGCAACGGCGAGACGCGGTTGAATCTTTTGATTGGAAGTTATCTGGCCGGTCTTTCATTTTCCATGGCGCGCCTGGGAGTGGTGCATGGGCTGGCTCACCCGCTGGGGGTGCGGTATCACGCGCCGCACGGCCTTGTCTGCGGAGTCTGTCTGCCGCATGCGGTTGAATTGAACCGCCCGGCGCTGGGAGAAAAATATGAAATCATAAACAAAGCGATTGGCGGCGATCTTTTGGCTTTGACCCGTCAATTGCTGGAACGTTTTGAAATCATTTCTCCGTTCAAGGGCAGGCGAATTGTGGAAAAGGAAAGCATTATAAACGAAACGTTGAAATCATGGTCAACGGCCGCCAACGCAAAGCCGGTGACCGAACCTGATGTTGAATTTTTGCTGGCGCGGTTGTTTGAGACGGGCGGCTGAAACTCGGTCTAGAATCCCCGGCTCTGGATCAGACGGGCAAGTTCCTGTTGGAAAGCCTGCAAGTCTTCTTCGCTGGGACGGTAGCCTGCTTGTCCGGACGATAAACCCAGCCGACCGAATTGGTCCAGAGACCACGCGACTTTGACGCCGTCGCTGAAAGTAACGTTTCCACTGACGACTGCGCCGGCTTTTACCACCCGATCAAGCTCCACTGCAACGTTGCCCGGCATACCTTTCTGCTCAAGCTCCGGCTCGGATTGCATTGTGTCGGCTGGAGCTGATTTTGAGAGATCAACACCGCTTGCAGAAGAAGGCTCTTTTTCTTTGATATTCAGGCCTAAATCGAGAATAAGAAAACGGACTTCCATGAAGGTGATCGGGACTTTGAATTCCTCATTGATCTTTTTCTGGATTTCCGACAGTTTCGCGCCTTCGGTTACCCAGCGGCGCACCAGCTCTTTTTGATCGGGAGTCAATTGTATCATGGTAATATCCGTTAAAAATGATTTCGTGATTTATCCGTAAAATGCCGGAAATAATCGCTTTTGTCAAGGCCGCAATGCGCATATTTATTCATGGAACGCGAAATTTTTTTGGGAGCGGGAAGGCATTTTCAATATGGCGGATAAGCGGTTCCGAGCCGTTTTGATTTCCAATGACCTCAACAACATCAAAACGGAAGCTGGCCGGCTGGTTTTTCAGGCGTTTCAGATAGCGGACAGCCGCCCGGGCAAGGTGAAAACGTTTCCTGCGGTCCACGGCCGTGAACGGCCGTCCGAATGTCTCATCGGCGCGCGTTTTGATTTCAATGAAAACAAGCGCATCGCCTGAACGCGCGAGCAGATCAATCTCATCCCGCGGCCCGATCCGCAAGCGCCGGCTGAGAATTTTATATCCTTTAGCTCTCAGGTGAGACTCCGCTTCCTGTTCCCCCCACAATCCTGTCTGCTGGCGCTCGGTTGCGTGCGGCTGGCCGGTTTTCAGGAAGCGTTCAACGTATTTCCACATTTTTTCCTGTTTATGATGTTTTCAATTTCGCGCACCGGCCTGAATGAGCGCCGGTGATATTCGGTCGGACCGTATTTCAGCAATGCCTGGATATGGGTTGCCGTGCCGTAACCCTTGTGATTGCAAAAACCATATTCGGGGCGCCAGCGATCCAGTTCCATCATCCATTGATCCCGGACAACCTTGGCGACCACGCTGGCCGCCGCAACGGAAAGACTGCGTGAATCGCCCTTGATCACGGCCGTTGAAGGACACGGCAGATTGCTGACCGGCAATCCATCAACGATGGCATGATCCGGCGCTGAGCAGAGGCCGGCCAGCGCCCGGCTCATTGTAAGGTGGGTTGCGCGCAGAATGTTGATTTTGTCAATTTCAGTTGCCTCGCCAAAACCGATTCCGATTTCAATTTCCGGCGACTGGGTCAGAAGGGCAAAAAAATGATTCCGTTGATTTTCCGTCAACTGTTTGGAATCGGTGAGTGCGGCAAAAAGATTGTCTTTTTCTTTTTCAATGAAATCCCTGGCAAACACAACCGCGGCGGCGACAACCGGTCCGGCCAGCGGCCCGCGGCCGGCTTCATCCACTCCGGCGACCCGCCGGCAGCCTCTGGCCCAAAATTGACGCTCAAATTCCAGCAAGGTGGGGCCGACCTCCTTTAATCCATCAGGCGGGTTAAGCTTCTGCGCTGGCCAGCCGTGCCTGTTTTCCTGTGCGCTTGCGGAGATAATAAAGTTTTGCCCGCCGGGCTTTGCCCGATGCTTCAACTTTAATGTCAACAATGTTCGGGGAATGAATCGGGAATATACGCTCCACATCTTCGCCGAAAGAAACCTTCCGGACGGTAATGGTTTCCGTGGAACCCGAACCTTTCCGGGCGATCAGTACGCCGGAATAGGCCTGAACCCGCTCCTTGTCCCCCTCCTTGAATTTTACCGAGACCCTGATGGTATCGCCGATGTTAAATGCCGGATATTTGTTCTTGGATCTATTTTCAGCGTCTATTTTCTTGGCAATATCTGCAACCATATTTTCCTCTTTCAGTAATCGCAAGTTTCGCGTAACTATTCAGATTATCAGCCTCAAAGTTCGTCTCTCGTCAATCTGGCATTTGAAATTAGCTTTTCCCTTCCAACCGGTCAAGCAGTTATTTTGACCGTCCGTCCGCCGCGACGGATGGGCGAATCAGATCCGGGCGCCTCTCCCGGGTTCGGTTTTGTGATTGTTCGTTTCTCCAGCGTTCTATTTCGGCATGGTTCCCGGAAAGCAGAACCGACGGCACTTTCATGCCGCGGAATTCCTCCGGACGCGTATATTGGGGAAATTCCAGGTCATACTCCCCGAATGAATCCGTTGCGGCGGCCCCATCCGCGCCGAGAACATTCGGCAGGAGGCGCACAACCGCATCAATAACAACCGCCGCCGCCAATGTGCCGTTGGTCAGAATATAATCGCCGATTGAAATTTCATCGGTAACAAGGGCTTCGCTGATCCGCTCGTCAACGCCCTCATAATTACCGCAAATAAAAACAAGATGACGGCAACAACTCATGGCGCGGGCGGCCGCCTGGTTGAAGACCCGTCCCTGGGGCGACATCAATATTATTCTTGCCTGCGGTGTCCGGATGGAATCAACGGCCTTGAAAACCGGCCCGGGTTTTATGATCATTCCCGGGCCGCCGCCGTAGGGACGGTCGTCAACCGTCTGATGCCGGTCGTCGGTGAAATCCCGCAGGTTGATGATGTTATAGGTTACCGCTTTTTTTTCGGCGGCGCGCTTTAAAATGCTTTCCGCCAGAAATCCCTGCACTATCCCGGGGAAGATGGTGATGACGTCAATTCTAAGCGGTTCGCCCATGACAAAAAAATCATTCAACAATTTCCAGCAGGGCTTTTTTTCTTTGCTTTGCCGCCAGCACGCCGACCAGCATCCGGATGGCGCCGATGGTTTTTCCGCTCCGGCCGATGATGCGCCCCATGTCGTCACTGTTGCAGCGCACCTCGAAAATAATGGTCTGCCGGCCGTACAGTTCGGAAATTACCACTTCCTCCGGATAATTGGCCAGGGCCTTCAAAATATTTTCAACAAATTCTCTCATGGCTTAGCCGGGGCGGGCGGGGCAGGGGGCGTTTCCTTTTTGGGTTCATCCGTTTTTCCCGCTTTCTTTGAACCGCCTTTTTTTCTTGGTTTTTTGGTGGTGGAGCAGGTCAGGCCGCGTTTGGCCTTGTTGACCAGCGTCAGAACTGTCGCCGAAATCAAAGCCCCTTTGCTTCGCCAATGCTCTATTCTGTCAAGCTTGAGCTGGAAATTGTTCGTTGATTTTTTAGGATCGTACCATCCGAGTATTTCAAGATATTTGCCGTCACGGGGCGAACGCTCGTCGGTTGCCACGATTCTGAAACACGGATCGTTGTTTGCCCCTGTCCGGCGGCATCTGATAATAACAGCCATTTATTCCTCCATTTTATGTAAGTCAATTCGTTTGGTCTGAATTAATACACGACTTTACGGTTATCATTCAAGCATTTTTTTTGCGTCTACGGCGCAATCCTGATTTGCGCCTATTTGACCGCCATTACCAGACGCTGTCGGCCGGCCCGGTCGCGCCGGAGAAAACTCTGCCGAAAACCGGTTTTGGCAAGCAGTTGCTGAACCGCCGGCCACTGGTCAAAACCGATTTCAAGAAACAAAAAACGGCCGGGGTTCAATATTTCATAAGCCCTTTTTACAAGCGGATGGATAACCTGCAGGCCGTCCTTTCCGCCATCCAACGCGAGCCGCGGCTCCCAGAGGCGGACGTTTTTTTCCAGCCGGCGCAAATCAGCCGTGCGCACATAGGGCGGGTTTGAGACGACCGCATCCATTCCGGATGGTATTTCCCGGCCGGAAAAATCAGCGGCCAGAAACTTGATTATCCCCGCCACGCCGTTGGCGCGCGCATTTTCTTCCGCCAGCGCAATTGCGCCGGCGGAAATATCAATCGCCCAGTATTTTCCCTTTTTATCGTGCAATGCCAGGCTGACAATAACGCATCCGGCGCCCGTGCCGATGTCAATGATTGAAGGCGATTCAATCCGCCAGAGCGGTTTATGCCCGATGATAAATTCCACAAGCTCTTCCGTTTCAGGACGCGGGACCAGGGCGCGGGAATCGCATTTAAAAACGTGTCCCATAAAATCAGTCCGGCCGAGGACATGCTGGATTGGCTCATGTTTTCCCAAGCGCCGGATTCCTTCCCGGATGGCTTCAAGTTGGGGGGCGGCAAGCTTTTCGTTCAGCCGCAGATAAAGATCAAGCCTTGGGCAATTGAGCGTGGAAGCGACAAGTATTCCCGCCGCAAGTTCAGGCTGATCAATGCCGGCGCGTTGCAGACATTCCGCAGACGATTTGAGCGCGCCTTGAATGGTCGTGTCTGAACCCGTCCGATTTTCAGGCATCCAGCAGTTTTTCGATCTGGATATTTTGCGCGAACTTTTTTTGCTGGTAGTGTTCATGGATCGCCTGCAGTACCTGACCAAGATTGCCTTCAATGATTCCGGCCAGATTATAGATTGTCAAATTAATCCGGTGATCGGTCAGACGGTTCTGGGGAAAATTATAAGTGCGGATGCGTTCGCTGCGGTCGCCGCTGCCGATCTGCTGGCGGCGCGAGTCGCTGGTCTGCTCCTCGTTTTCCCGCCTTTTGGCGGCCAGAAGATGCGAACGCAGAACCCGCATGGCCTTGGCGCGGTTTTTGTGCTGGGAACGTTCCTCCTGGCTGGCGACCACAATGCCGGTCGGCAAATGGGTGATGCGCACGGCCGAATCGGTTTTGTTGACGTGCTGGCCGCCCGCGCCGGAGGCGCGGTAGACATCAATGCGGATATCTTCCGGTTTTACTTCTATTTCATCAACTTCATCCGCCTCCGGCAGAACGGCGACGGTTGCCGTTGAAGTATGGATTCGGCCGTTGGCCTCGGTGAGCGGCACGCGCTGAACCCGGTGGGTGCCGCCTTCGTATTGAAGACTGCGGAAAACATTTTCACCCTGAACTGAAAAAACAATCTCCTTGTAACCGCCCTTTTCCGAAGGACTGGCGCTGACGTATTCCGTCTTCCAGCCCTGTTGTTCCGCGTAACGGGTGTACATGCGGGTCAGATCGCCGGCAAACAGCGCGGCTTCATCGCCGCCGGTTCCAGCCCTGATTTCCATGATGATACCCCGGCTTTCATCAGGGTCGGACGGATACAAATCAAGAAGAATGGAACGGCTCGCGTCGTCAATTTCCTTCTCAAGCCGGTTCAAATCTTCCTGGGCCAATTGTTTCAGTTCGGCCTCGGTTTTATCTTCGGCCAGCATTCGCCGGCATTCATCAGCCTCCTGGCGCAGACGCAGGAAGGCGACGGACTTGTCATGGATTTTATTAAGGCGCGCATGCGAGCGGACCAAATCCCGGTATTTCTGCCGGTTTGCGCCCGCGGCGTTATTGGCCAGTTCAGCCTCGCGGAGCGCGATACGTTCTTTAATAGCCTGTAAAAACGCATCATTAATCGCGCTTAAATCAGGAGAAAAACTTGAAGTCATAAAAGCACGCGTAACACCGAAATTGGAAATTTGAAATTAGGGGGGAATACAAAACAGGCCAGGATGATTTTTACCATCAGCCTGGCCCTGTTGAAAAAAACTACTTTTTCCCGTAACGCTTGTTGAACTGTTCAACTCTTCCGGCGGCGTCCACATATTTGGCCGTTCCGGTAAAAAATGGATGACAAGCCGAACAGGTGTTCACTTTTATATCTTTCGCGGTTGAACGCGTATGAATCACGTTGCCGCAAATACAGGTGATGGTAGTCTCCTCATATTTGGGATGTATTTTTTCCTTCATGTTAAAATTCCTCCGTTATTTCCTGGAAACATAGATGGATTCCCGAAAAAAGCAAGCAATTTCGTTGCGTTTTTTCATAAAAGGTGAAATATTGTTTGACATTCCGCTTCAATTTCATTATGTAATTTTGTTTATTTTCTTGAACGCTTCTTAAAAGAAGGTTGCCATGAAATCAATTGATGTTTGCATTGTCGGTGGCGGAATGATAACCCAGGATCTGATCCTGCCGTCCATTTATCACCTCCAGCGCACGGGCGTTATCGGCGAGATCAGCGTCTGCGCCCTGAATTCGGCCCCCTTGAAAGCGTTACGTGATTCACCCGACCTGGGCGGCGCGTTTCCGGGTCAGGCCTTTACGCCATACCCGGCTTTTACCGAGGATCCGAAAAATCAGTTTCCGGATCTTTACAAACAGACGCTGTCAAAAATGCCGCCTCGCCAGGCGGTGGTGGTCGCCATGCCGGACCAGCTTCATTACGGCGTGGTCAAGGAGGCGCTCGCCAACAACCAAAATGTGCTCTGCGTCAAGCCGCTGGTCTTGAAATACGAACAGGCGGCGGAAATCGAGAAAATCGCCCTGGAAAAAGGCCTGTTTGTCGGCGTGGAATACCACAAACGCTTTGACCGGCGTTCATTAATTGCCCGGCGGCATTATTCGCTCGGCCATTTCGGATCGTTCGTCATGGGCGAGGCCAAATTGATTGAACCGTATTATTACCGCCGTTCTAACTTTCAAAACTGGTTCACGGTTGATAAGACCGACCCGTTTGTCTACGTGGGCTGTCATTATGTTGACCTGGTTTATTTTATCACCGGCTTGAAACCGGTGGAAGTATCCGTTTCGGGCGTGAAAGGCAAATTCCCGAACGGCAATGAAGGCTATCTCTGGGCGAACGGCCGCGTGCGTTTTGAAAACGGCGCCTTGCTTTCGGTTACCGATGGTCTCGGCTATCCCGATGAGGGCGCCGGCAGTAACGAGCAATGCCTCAATATGTTCTGCGAGGGCAATGGCAAGTGCGGCATGATCACCCATGATGACCAGTTCCGCGGCGTCATTCACAGCTATCTGGATGGCATCGGTTGCGCCGGATCAGTCTATAATTATATCAATCCCGATTTTTACCGCCTGGTTCCATGGGAAGGCGCGGGCTTCAAGCCGGTCGGCTACGGCTATGATTCCGTTGCCGCGATTCTCGGCACGATCGCCAGGATGGAAAGCGGAGTGGCCGCGCTGAACGAACGCGAAGCCATGAACAAACGCCGGGAATTTATCCGGGATGTGGACCGGAAAGGGCTGATTGCCACGCCCGCCAACAGTTATATCAACGAACTCGTTGTTGAAGCGGCGCGGATTTCCATCCTGAATGACGGCGAAATGGCCCAGATCCATTACGGCGACCGCCCGCAGGTGAAACTTAGAAGCAAATGAAGAATGAAGAATTAGAATGCAGAATGGAAAATCTCTTATGATTTTGTTTCTTCATTCTACATTCTGCCTTCTGCATTTCATAATCATAAGGAGAAAGGTAAAATGGCCAGTTATAGTCTGAAACCGGTTAAAGTCAAAAAAATCAGCACAAAATACCGCACTATCAAAACAAGTCTTCCCGTCCCCCAGTCCCTGCCGATTTTTCGCGCGTTGCAGAAATCCGAGCCGCGTTCGATGATGGGCCAGCCGCCGATTGTCTGGCACAAGGCCGAGGATTTTACGGTCAGCGACAAGTGGGGCAACCGCTGGATTGACTGGTCGTCGGGAGTTTTGATTGCCAATGCCGGACACGGACGCAAGGAAATCCGCAAGGCCTTGAGCGAAGTGATTGACCGCGGCCTGCTGGCCTCTTATGTGTTTGTCCATGAACAACGCGCGCTCCTGACCGATATGCTCCGGAAACTTTCGCCCGATCCTCGGAAATACACCGTTTTCCTGTTGAGCACCGGCTCGGAAGCGACCGAAAACTGCATCAAGCTCGCAAAAACCTATGCGTTGGAAAAACACGGGCCGCAGAAAAAATATTTTGTGACGTTCAAAAACGCCTTTCATGGACGGACGATGGGCGCCCAGCTGGCCGGCGGCAATCCGCGCCTGAAAAAATGGATCGGGGAATGCGACCCGACTTTCATCCAGGTGCCGTTCCCGGACGGCTACAAGAACGAGAATACCTCGTTTGATCTCTTTTTGAAGACCATCCGCCAATGCGGCGTGGCGCCGAAAAATATCGCCGGCGTAATGACGGAAAGCTACCAGGGGATCGGTCCAGATTTTTTGCCGGAAAAATACGCCCAGGACATGCAATCGTTCTGCCGCGAGCATGATATTATCATGGCTTTCGACGAAGTCCAGGCCGGGTTCGGGCGCACGGGAAAAATGTTCTGCTTTGAGCATTATGGCGTCAAGCCTGATCTGATTGCCTGTGGCAAAGGGATTTCGTCGTCCCTGCCGCTTTCCGCGGTTATCGGGCGCGCGGATATCCAGGGGCTTTATGCGCCCGGCTCAATGACTTCCACGCATTCGGCTTCGCCCTTGCCGGTGGCGGCCGCAATCGCAAATCTGCGGATTATTCAAAAGGATCATTTGGTTGAGCGGGCCGCGAAGCTGGGAAAGATTCTCATTCCGGAAGTGCGCCGGATTCAGCGTAAATATCCGGACGTGCTCGGCTGTACGCAGGGCAAAGGGCTGGTGGCCGGCATTCAGGTTGTCAAGCCCGGCACGAAGGAACCCAATCCGGAGCTGGCCGTGAAAATCAATGTCGCCTGTTTCCAGCGCGGGGTGCTGATGTTCGCCCCAGTGGGCATCGCCGGCGAATGTCTTAAAATTGCGCCGCCTTTAACCATCAAGGAAGACGCCCTGCGCGAGTCAATCCGGGTCTTTGAGGAAGCCATTGACCACGTGCTGGGTTGAAATTCTATCTTATCCCGTGCGATATTGAAACTATTGGCGGCTAATCGGCGCGGCGCTGGCGCGCCTTGCTCACGGCGGCGATGAACGCGGGCGCTCAGATCAGTTTTGCTTTCCATCCTCGATGTAACGCTTCGCAAAAACGGAGGAATCAAAGCATGCCTTCACGTTTGTGACCTTCCAATATGGCCTTGATAGCCGAGCGCCTTTGGCTTCGACCTCTGCCGCAGGGATAATTTCAGGGTTGTGATATTCGTTGTTCACAATAAACCTGTTTTATAGTACATTCCTGTCGATATGCGTTTCCATCCTGTCTCCGGCAAGTTTTTCTGAGCAGGCGGGCTGGATTTAATGGAGAGGTGGCAGAGTGGACTAACGCGGCGGTCTTGAAAACCGCTGTCCGAGTAATCGGACCGGGGGTTCGAATCCCTCCCTCTCCGCCAATCGTCATGCATTATGTCTATGTGTTGAGGAGTCGGAAAGCAGGTCGGCTGTATATCGGGAGCTCGGCTGATCAGGACGAACGTTTGATTGCGCACAACAGAGGAAAGAGTATTTGGGCTCGTCGCTATCGCCCATGGGCGCGGGTTCTACTTGAGCAATATGTAGACCGTGAAGCAGCCGTACGACGCGAACGGTATCTTAAGTCTGGATGGGGCCGAAACTGGCTGCACAAAAAATTGACAGAATTGGATGGCGGTCTTGCTCGTGCAACGTAGTCTTATCACATATTGCACAGGAGCGTATTAAGTATTATTAATTTTAGAAAGGATTTCAGCAATGGATATTCAACAACTTTTTGCGGAAAGGATCGGCGGCGCCGGGTTCGGACTCGCCGACCAAATCTATAAATTTGAAAAAATAAAACGCGCCAAGGCGGCGGCGCGCAAGGACCATCCGGATATTGAACTTCTGGATTTCGGGGTGGGGGAGCCTGATCAGATGGCGCCTTCCTTGATCCGCCGCGCGATGAAAAAAGCGGTTGATGCCCCCGCCAACCGCGGATATGCCGATAACGGCATAAAAGAATTCAAAGTCGCCGCCGCGCAATACATGCAAAACTTTTTCGGGGTTTCCGGTCTTGATCCCGATACTGAAATCAATCACAGCATCGGCTCCAAGCCGGCCCTGGCCATGCTCCCCCTGTGTTTCGTCAATCCGGGCGATGTTGTCCTGGTTACCGTTCCCGGTTATCCGGTCATGGCAACCCACGCAAAATATCTTGGGGGACAGGTCGTCAAAGTTCCGTTGCGGCCTGAAAATAATTTCCTTCCGGATTTAAAACAAATTGAACCTTCCCTCGCCAAACGCGCCAAATTGTTTTACGTCAATTATCCGAATAATCCGACCGGCGCGGCGGCCAATGAGAAATTTTTTGACGAGTTGATCGAGTTCGCCAATGAAAACAACATCCTGATCGTTCAGGACGCGGCCTACGCCACGCTGGTCTACAAGGGAAAGCCGCTTTCCATCCTGAGCCGGCCGGGCGGCAAGGATGTTGCCATGGAGCTCCATTCCATGAGCAAAAGCTACAACATGACCGGCTGGCGTCTGGGCTTCGCCGCCGGCTCGGCGCCGGCGATCAAGGCTTATGCCGAGGTCAAGGACAATATTGATTCCGGGCAATTCAAGGCCATTCAGCTGGCGGCCTGCGCCGGCATTGCGGACAAGACAATTTCCGATAAAATAAAAAGACATTATGAACGGCGGCTGAAAAAAATGGTCAAACGCCTGCGTTCAGCCGGTTTTGACGCCAGGATGCCGGGCGGCACTTTTTATCTTTATGTCCCCGCGCCAAAAGGCGCCGGCGGAACCGATTTTAACTCGGCCGGCGAAGCCGCCGATTACTTAATAAGGAATCAGCTCATTTCCACGGTGCCATGGGATGATGTTGGCGCTTTTCTTCGTTTTTCGGCCACATTTGAGTCAAAAGACGCAAAAGATGATGAGCGCGTGTTGGACGAATTACAGGCAAGATTGTCGCAGGCCGGATTGCGATTTTGATGAAAGCATTCGTATTAACCGGAATAAAGCAGATGGAAATGCGCGAGGTTCCATCCCCGGAAATAAAATCGCCAAGCGACGTCCTGCTGAAAATCACGGCCGTGGGAGTATGCGGTTCTGATATTCACTATTACAAGACGGGTAAAATAGGCTCGCAGGTTGTAAAATACCCGTTCAGGGTCGGACACGAATGTGCCGGCGTAGTCGAAAAAACCGGGGCCGCCGTCAAACGTGTCGTTCCGGGCGACCTTGTTGCCATTGAGCCGGCCATGTCGTGCGGGCAATGCGATCAATGCCGTTCCGGTCGTCCGCATACCTGCCGTCAACTGCGGTTTTTGGGTTGTCCCGGGCAGGCCGAGGGCTGTCTTGCCGAATATCTGGTTATGCCCGGAGAATGCTGTTGCCCGGCGGGTGAGAACATGAGCGCCGAACGGGCGGCTCTTTCCGAGCCCTTGGCAATCGGATTCTATGCGGTTAAAAAAGCCCAGCCGCTCAAAGGGGCAAATATCGCCATTCTCGGTTGTGGGCCGATCGGATTGAGCGTAATGGTTTGCGCCCGGGCCATGGGCGCGGCGCAAATTTTCGCCACGGATTTGATCAACGAGCGCCTGAAGGTTGCCGGGAATAACGGCGCCGATTGGACCGGTAATCCGAAAGAACAAAATATTGTCGAAACGATCCCGCAACAACAGTCGTTGCTTTTGGACACGGTCTTTGAATGTTGCGGCCAACAGGAGGCCCTTGACCAGGCGATTGAATTATTGAAGCCCGGCGGAAAACTGATGGTTGCCGGCATTCCTGAAACGGACCGGGTTTCCTTTGTGATTGATAAAATACGGCGCAAGGAAATTTGCATTCAAAATATCCGGCGCCAGTGCGAATGTCTTCAGCCGACGCTTTCCCTGATGGAGAAAGGAAAACTGAACGCTGATTTTATGATCACCCACCGGTTTGGTTTTGAAAGGACAAAAGAAGCTTTCGATCTTGTCGCCGGATATTCCGACGGCGTGGTCAAGGCCATGATTGATTTTTCAGCCTGAAAAGCTATAATTTGCCATATGAAAATGGTATCAACAACGGAGCGGGATCCTGCCTGGCGAACCGATGGCATGTTTTGTGCCGTTGTTATTATGTTGTTTTTTACAGTTTTAAACGCATGCATTGCCCAGGATTTTGCCAATCTTTTTTTTCTCCATCACTCGGTCGGCAACGGGCTGGTGATTGAGGGCGATATGCGCGGCGCAATCAATGTCTACAATTCAGCCCATGGCACCCAATACGCCTTCTGGGATCATGGTTACAATTCTGACGGACTGCGCAATCCCGCCGGAGAAGAAACTGGCATCAGTTATGACGTCCCCGGCGACAACACCGATCCCGATGGACTTTATTATCTCTGGACTTCATCGGATGCCGAATATACCGCGTGCCGGGAGCGCATCATCGCCAACCATCAGGTTATTGCCTTCAAATCCTGCTATCCCGCAAGCCATGTCTACAATGAGGATGCCTTAAATACCTACAAAAATTATTACCTGGGTATGCGCGATTTTTTTGATCTTCACCCAGAAAATATTTTTATCGTCATGTCAACCCCGCCCCTGCATCGTCTTGACACCAATGCCACCGAAGGATATTACGCGCGCTCCTTTGCCAACTGGCTTAAAAGCGCCGAGTATCTCGCCGGGCACACGAACGTGGTTTGTTTTGATCTTTTCGGTTACCTGGCGGGAAACGACAATTTTTTAAAATATGACTATGAATCGTCCCATAGCGGGTCCGATTCGCATCCGAACGCGTTCGCCGATCAGACGGTCGGCCCGATTTTTGCCCAGTTCCTGATTGATTCAGCGGCCGCCTATCACCCCGGATCCGACATATCCGCGCCGACGAACGTTTCGGCCAGCGAAGGGACATACTACGACAAAGTGCGGATTGCCTGGAATGCGGTCGGCGGGGCGTCGGCTTATCTGGTCTATCGCTCCGGGACGAATGACTCATCTTCCGCCGAATTAATCGGGACGACAACGGTCAATTCCGCCAATGACCGGACGGCTGAAATTGGTCCGGTCTATTATTACTGGGTCAAGGCCCAGAGAGTCAATGGGGTTTTAAGCCCCTTCAGTCTTCCGGCCTCCGGCTGGCGCCGGGCATCGCGGGCAACCAGCAACGCCAACCGTGATCTTGACGGCGATGGGCTGATGGATCCGGTTGTGTATTGCGAAGCCAGCGGCAATTGGGAATCTCTTCTTTCATCCATTGATTATCAACATGGCCGGACAAGCATGGGAGGGCCGGGTTCTGTGGCTGTCTTGGCTGATTTTGACGGCGACACCAAGGCCGATCTGGCCGTCTATAATAGTTCGTCCGCCATTCTCCTCGCCGCCTTTTCCGGCAAAAATTATCAATCATTTCAAACTTCCGTGGGCGGCGCAGGCTTTGTGCCCGAGCCGGGCGATTACGATGGGGACGCCAAGGCCGATCCGGTTTTTTATTCAAGATCGTCCGGAATATGGCGCGCCAGCCTTTCCACGATCGGCTATCTTGAAATTGAATTCCCTCTTGGCGGCCAGCAATGCCGGGCTGTCCCGGGCGATTACGACGGTGACTCCAAAACTGATCCTGCTGTCTGCGACGAACAAACCGGATTATGGCTCATCGCGTGTTCCGCATCCGGTTATGCCACGATCAGCGTTTGGTTTGGAACCGGCGGGGATAGATCCGTGCCTTCCGACTATGACGGCGATGGCCGGGCTGATCCCGCGTACTATCATGAAGAAAGCGGTTTGTGGGAAGTGTGGTATTCGGGAGCAGGATATACCGCCGTCAATTATGAACTTGGCGGAAGCGGGTTTATTCCATGTCCCGGGGATTATGACGGCGATGGACTGTCCGATCCGGCCGCATATAACCCTGAAACCCAGGAATGGCGCGTGCTTTTTTCAACGCAAAATTATGCTCAATTTGGAGATTATCTTGGAGAATCTTCTTCCATACCGGTGGGAGGCTGTCCATGAAAGGAGCTTTTCTCGCTGAACATATTTAGATATTTTCGTTAAAACATGATACATTTTTTAGATCTTTTTCGGCTCGGTGAGGACACCTTGCCCTGCCTGTCGCGTAAGGTGGGGCGAAGCCTCCGGCTGAGCCGTCTTTGGTTGCGTCCTTTAGGCCGCGTTGGATGAGAGGATCTTATGGCAAGAGTATTGATAATTGGCGCGGGAGGAGTCGGCGGCGTGGTTGCGCATAAATGCGCGCAAGCGCCGGAAGTGTTCACGGATATTTGCCTGGCGAGCCGGACCCTGGAAAAATGCGAACGGATCAGGCGGCAGTTGCGCCGTAAAATCAGCATTGCCCGGGTGAATGCCGACCGGACGCCCGAAGTGGTTAAACTGATCCGCAAGTTTAACGCCGATATGGTCCTTAACATGGCTTTGCCTTACCAGGACCTGTCCATAATGGAGGCCTGTCTTCAGGCGGGAGTTCATTACCTGGATACGGCCAATTACGAGCCGCCCGAAAAGGCAAAGTTCTGTTATAAACGGCAGTGGGCATTCAGGAATAAATTCCGCCAGAAAGGCATTATGGCCTTGCTCGGTTGCGGGTTTGATCCCGGCGTGAGCAACATTTTTTGCGCCTATGCCCGGAAACATCATTTTGACGAAATTCATTCCATTGACATCATGGACTGCAACGGCGGCGACCACGGGCATCCTTTTGCCACCAATTTCAACCCGGAAATTAATATCCGTGAAATAACCCAGCGCGGCAAATACTGGGAGAACGGCAAGTGGCGCACAACGGATTCCTTGTCAGTTCACCGGCCGTTTGATTTCCCGGGCATCGGCGAGCGCGAGATGTATTTGCTTTATCACGAAGAACTGGAATCGCTCGTCAAAAACATCCGCGGCTTGAAGCGGATCCGTTTCTGGATGACTTTTGGCCGGCAATACCTTACCCACCTGCGCGTCCTGCAGAATGTCGGCCTGACCCGGATTGATCCGGTTGACTTTGAAGGCCGGAAAATCGTGCCGCTGAAATTCCTGAAAGCGGTCCTGCCGGAGCCCTCATCGCTCGGTAAAAATTACAAGGGCAAGACGAATATCGGCTGTCTGATCGAAGGAATCAAGGCCGGCCGGAAAAAGAAAATTTACATTTATAATATCTGCGACCATGCCGCCTGTTACCGCGAGGTCAAGGCGCAGGCCGTTTCCTACACCACCGGCGTGCCGGCCATGATCGGCGCGATGCTTATGCTGCGCGGTGTTTGGAAGGGCAGGGGAGTTTTCAACGTGGAAGAATTTGATCCCGATCCGTTCATGGAAAAACTGAACATTCACGGCCTGCCGTGGATTTTGGAAGACCGCACTCATGAGCTATAAATTTGAAATGGCCATAAAGATACACAAGGGAACTTAAAGATTTTTCCCGCTAAACACGCTAAATTACGCTAAAAAGGGATTTTTTCCGCAATTTTTCTGCGCTTTGCGCAGGATAAATTGCGGGAAAACTTTCGATTGTTTTATTCTTTCTTTAGCGCTTTTTTGTGTGTTTCGCGGGCTATATCTTTTCTTTTTTTGTGGCTTATATTTTTACGCTTGCTTTATGTCAAAATCACCTGAAAAGCAGGACGAACGCCGGCTGAGAATCATCAACCGCAAAGCGCGGCATGATTATTTCGTCCTTGAAAAATTTGAGGCGGGGATTGAATTGCTTGGGACCGAGGTCAAATCCATCCGGGATGGACAAGTTGACCTGACGTCGGGATTCGCGGCCGTTGAAAACGGCCAGGCGCTGCTCCATGATGTCCATATCAAGCCGTATGAATTCGGGCATCAGTTTAATCACGATCCGCGGCGCCCGCGCCGGCTTCTTTTGCATAAAAGCGAGATAAGGAACATGGCCGGCGCCCTGGCGCGGAAAGGAATGACCCTGGTTCCGTTGTCTTTGTACCTGAATAACCACGGCCTGATCAAGGTTGAACTCGGCCTGTGCCGCGGCCGGCAGGCGCCCGACAAGCGCGAGCTGTTGCGCCAGAAAACCGATGAACGCGAAACGGCGCGCGCCATAGCGACGCATGAACGCAGATAATATTCGGGTAATTATGATTGCACAATCATCCAAATGGAAATATTCGGAAATAACCAGATGGCGGGTCGTTACATTATTCTTGGCGCTTGGCATATCTCTGATGACCTGGCCGGCTCCTGGCGCCGAGCGCGGTGAATTGGCAGGATATTCCAATCTGTTTGAAAGTGGAATTTCATCTTCTGTTGTTGATGAATATCTCGCGGCGTATGGAATGGAAGATTTGACGCCTGTTCCTTATGATGTGGCCGTGTGCCGCGTATTGTATTGGACATTGGACGCGATCAGCAATAACATGGTATTGGCTTCCGGCGCCTTGCAGATTCCTTTATCCAATGGCGTTCCCTTAAACTCCTCCATGCCGCTGGTAATGTATGCCCATGGCACGGAAAGTTATCGCTGGAACGTGCCTTCCTGTCCGCACAACAGTCCAACCGGACCATATTCGCCATATCTCCCGCTGAATTCAAAAACAATTGAAGCGCTGGCGTTTTCTTCGGCCGGTTATTGCGTCTTTGCGCCCGACTATGCCGGCCTGGGATTTGACACCAACTCGCTCATCACCCCTTACCTCATTGCCGACCGTGAGCCGATCGCCGTTATTGACGGACTGCGGGCATCCCGGGATTTGGCCGCTCAAATTAATTTGCCGCTGAACGGCCGGATATTTCTGGCCGGATATTCGCAGGGCGGTCATGTCTGCCTGGCAACCCATCGCATGATTGATCAGGAGTATGCCGGTGAATTCCGGATAACCGCCGCGGCGCCCGCTAGTGCGCCGGCCGATCTCACCGGAAGTTTGACGGAGGCATTCCGCAGTCATTTGCTGGGAGGGACGACCCTGGCCTCATTTACCACTGCGGCCTACCAGCCGCGCTACCGGCTCTGGAATGATTTTAATGAAGTTTTTCTGCCGGCCTACGTTAATGTTCCCAATCTGTTTTATGGCGCGGCCGTATCGCTGGCCCTCATCGCCGTCCAATTGCCGCCAAGCGCGCAAAACTTGTTCACGACGCCTGTCATCCAGCAGGCGACAAATCCGGCCAGCCGGTTTGGTCAGACAATTGCCTCAAACAATGTTTATCAATGGCGGCCGAATTGTCCGATAAAATTCTTTTATGCCGGAGGCGACACAACGGTTTCACCGAGCAATTCGTTGACTGCTTACGCGGCCATGCAGGCGCTTGGCGCGGATGTCGGCATTACCAATGTCGGCGACACGCTGAACCATGCCACCGGCTTCGGAAAAATTCAGGCCGGCATTCTGCGGTATTTTGACCAGTATCGCTATGCCGTTGCCGCGGTTGCTCCGGCTGATTTGGATGGCGACGGGCTCGCCGATATCATTGGCGCCGTGGGTTCTGACTGGTATGTGTGGTTCTCCAGATCGCAATATCTGGAACGGAGCGGACCGTATAATCTTGGCATTTCCGGCCTGCCCGCCACGGGCGATATTGACTGCGACGGGCTGGCCGATTTGATCAGTGTCGTGGGCTCAAACTGGTATGTCTGGTTTGCATCCTCGCATTATCTACTGCGTTGCGGCCCTTATGACCTGGGCGTTGCCGGCCTGCCCGTTACCGGCGACATTGACGACGACGGAAAGGCAGACCTGATCAGCGTCGTGGGTTCAAAGTGGTATGTCTGGTTTTCCTCCTCGGATTATCTGATACGTTGCGGTCCATATGACCTGGGTGTTGCCGGCACGCCCGTTACCGGTGATATTGATAACGATGGGCGGGCCGACTTGATCACTGTCACGGGCTCAAAATGGTATCTCTGGTTTTCCTCCTCGGATTATCTGATACCGTGCGGTCCTTATGATCTGGGTGTTTCCGGCACACCCGCCACGGGCGATCTTGACGACGACGGACTGACCGATTTGATCACTGTTGTGGGAACGAACTGGCATGTCTGGTTTGCATCCTCGCATTATTTGATACGCTGCGGCCCATATCCGTTCAGCGCTCCGTAATTTTTTTGCAAAAAAGTTTTGACAGGTTAATATTGTGCTGGTATAAGAAAAGACATGAGGACAAATTCTTCCATCGTAAGGCTTGACAGGGTAGGACTACCGGCGGTAGGACTGCTTGTAGTTTTGCGCGCCCCGGTGGGAGAAACGGGCAGGTAATGCGGATAACGCAAAATCTGTGAAGAGTCAAACCCACCGTAAAAAACGGTGGGTTTTTTGTTTTTGGTATGATATAAGTAACTTTCACAAATTACGAATTGGGGGATTATATGCGCACAGGAGTTGACTGTTTGATTGACGGATTGAAAAAAGCGGGCGTGAAAACGATATTCGGTCTGCCGGGCGGGCAGGTTCTGGATATTTTCAACAAAATATATCACGCTCCGTTTGAATTCATCCTTGTCCGGCATGAACAGGGCGCCACGCACATGGCCGACGGCTATGCGCGCGCGACCGGCAAAGTCGGCTGTTGCCTGGTCACTTCCGGTCCCGGGGCAACCAACACGGTTACCGGCCTGGCCAACGCCAACATGGATTCCATTCCCATGGTTTGTATAACCGGTCAGGTGCCTTCAACCATGATCGGCAATGACGCCTTTCAGGAGGCGGATATCACCGGCATCACCCGGCCGGTGACCAAACATAATTATCTGGTCCGCAATGTGGATGAACTGCCGCGGATTATCGCGGAAGCGTTTTATATTGCTTCAACCGGACGGCCCGGCCCGGTCCTGATTGATATTCCCAAGGATGTTCAACGGGCCTTAACCGATGCGCCGACGCCGGATGAAGTCAATATCCGCAGTTACCATCCGACCACCGGGGGCCATCCCAAACAGATTACCCGGTTGGCGGAAGCAATCAATAAATCGTCAAAACCGCTTCTCTATGTGGGCGGCGGCGCAATCCTGGGCAATGCGGCCGAAGAAGTTACCGCCCTGGCCCGCAAGGCGAAATTACCGGTTACGACAACCCTGCTGGGGTTGGGCGCTTTTCCGGAGACGGATCCGCTTGCCCTGCGCATGCTCGGCATGCATGGAAGCGTCACGGCCAATTACGCCACGCATCATTGCGACCTGCTGGTTTCAATCGGGGCCAGGTTTGACGACCGGGTGACAGGCAAAATATCGGAGTTCGCGCCCAAGGCGCAGATTGCCCATATTGATATTGACCCCAGCGCCATCTCAAAGAGCGTGCCGGTTGATATCCCGGTGGTGGGCGATGTGAGAAGCGTACTGCGTGAACTGATTCCCCAGGTTGAGGCCAAAGAAAGGAAAGAATGGCTGGCGCAGATTATGGCTTGGAAGGAGAAACATCCGTTCACCTATGACCAGGATCCCAAAAAGCTGATGCCGCAATATGTCATTGAACAAATTTATAATTTAACAAAAGGCGAGGCGATCATTGTTACCGAGGTCGGCCAGCACCAGATGTGGTCCGCCCAGTATTACAAATATACCCAACCGCGGACTTTTATCTCGTCCGGCGGCCTGGGGACAATGGGCTTCGGCCTGCCCGCGGCCATTGGCGCCCAAATCGGACGGCCGGATAAGATTGTTGTTGATATTTCCGGCGACGGCAGCGCCCAGATGAATTTTCAGGAACTGGTGGTCGCCGTTGAACACAATATTCCGATAAAAATCGTCATCCTGAACAATACTTATCTGGGCATGGTGCGCCAGTGGCAGGAATTGTTTTATAAAAAGGAATACTCGGCCACGCGTCTGGGGCAGGCGGAACGGGGCAAGAATGAAAATATCAAGCCGAAAAAAGGCGCCAAATACCTGCCTGACTTTGTCAAGCTGGCTGAAGCCCACGGCGCTTTGGGGCTGCGCGTGCAGGAAAAAGAACAGGTTGTGCCGGCCTTGGACAAGGCTTTTAACCACGCCGGACCGGTGGTCGTGGAATGCATGGTTGAGCCGGAGGCCAACGTGTACCCAATGGTCCCCGCCGGCGCATCATTGACTGAAATGATCCAAAGTATGGCGTGAAAGAAAGAGGTCAGAGATCAGAAGGCAGCCCGCCTGCATCGCTATGCGAAGCATTGCGGACAGGTAGTCAGAATTTAAAATATACAGAAAGCAGACGCAGGATTTCATTTCTGTCATTCCCGCGGAAGCGGGAATCCAGAAGTCCTGAAGTATAATTATATGAAAGGTTGACTTATGAAACATGTTATTTCGGTGTTGGTTGAAAATAAGCCAGGAGTTCTGGCGCGCGTGATCGGCCTTGTCTCCGGGCGTGGATACAATATTGAAACGCTCAATGTGGCTCCCACCCACGATTTGACTGTCTCCCGGATAACCATGACCGTCCCCGGCGACGACCGTATCCTGGAACAGGTGACCAAACAGTTAAACAAGCTTATTGATGTGATCAAGGTCTATGACCTGACCGGTGAAAAGTTCATTGACCGCGAATTGGCCTTGGTTAAAGTGCAGATTTCATCCAAAAACCGTTCTTCGGTCACGGAACTGGCCTCCCTGTTCAAGGCCGAGGTGGTGCATGTCCACCATAAATCGCTCACCATTCAAATCATCGGCAGCAGTGATGAAATTGATAATTTCCTTGAGTTGGTGAAGCCGAACGGTATTGTGGATGTGTCCCGAACGGGAGTGATCGCGCTGGGACGGTCGGAAGGAAAGGAATAGTAAGGGAGTTGTGGAGTATTGGTGTGTCGGGGTGGGGATTTAAGACTCCGACACTCCGCTACGTCCAAACACCGATACAAAAGGAAATATAATTTTGCAAAGCTGACAAACCATGGAGAAGACAATGAAACCTGACAAAGTGTTAATTTTTGACACAACCCTGCGCGATGGCGAACAATGTCCGGGCGCCAGTCTCAATCATCGCGAGAAGTTGGAAATCGCCCAGCAACTGGCGCGTTTGAATGTTGACGTGATTGAAGCCGGTTTCCCAATCGCCTCGCCGGATGATTTTCGCGCCGTAAAGGCCATCGCGGAAACAGTAAAAGGCCCGCGCATCGCCGGTCTGGCCAGATGTCTGAACAAGGATATTGAACGCTGCGCGGAAGCGGTGGCGCCGGCCGGAAAGCGCGGACGGATCCATGTCTTCCTGGCGACTTCCCCGATTCACCGGCAATTCAAGCTTAAAAAAGACCGGAAGGAAATACTCCAGCAGGCCGTGACCGGCGTCCGTTATGCGCGCAAATTGTGCTCGGACGTGGAATTCAGCCCCGAGGACGCCACCCGGACCGAGCCGGATTTTCTGGCGGAAGTAACGCGGGCCGTCATTGACGCCGGCGCCTCCACGGTAAATATTCCCGACACGGTCGGTTATGCGGTGCCCCATGAATTTGGGACTCTAATAGCGTCGCTTTTTGAAAACGTCCCGAACATTTCCCGGGCGGTGATCAACGTGCATTGTCATAATGACTTGGGGTTGGCGGTCGCGAATTCGCTGGCCGCGTTGAAAAACGGCGCGCGCGGCGTTGAATGCACCATCAACGGCATAGGCGAACGGGCGGGAAATTGCGCCCTGGAAGAAATCGTCATGGCTCTGCGCACACGCAAGGATTCATTCCAGCTGGGAACCGGAATCTGCACGCGCGAGTTACATCGGACAAGCCGGCTGGTCAGCCGGCTCACCGGCATGGTTGTACAGCGCAACAAGGCGATCGTGGGGGCCAACGCGTTTGCTCATGAAGCCGGTATTCATCAGGACGGCGTTCTCAAGGAAAGAACAACTTATGAAATCATGCGTCCGCAGGATGTCGGCATTGACGGCTCCGAGCTCATTCTCGGCAAGCACTCCGGCAGGCACGCCTTCCATGAACGGCTGGTCCGGATGGGATTCAAATTGAACGCGGCCGAACTGGAGCGGGCCTATGAGCGTTTCATTGAATTGGCCGACAAAAAGAAAGCCATTTATGATGATGATCTGGTCGCCATTGCCCGCGACGAAATGGAGGAGGCCGGCGGACTTTATGTCCTTGACTATCTTAATGTTACCACCGGGACAAAAACCGTGCCGACGGCAACGGTTCGTCTGAAAAAGGGCAATGAAATAATTCAGGACGCGGCCTGCGGCGATGGCCCGGTGGATGCCGCCCTGAAAACAATTGATCGCCTCGCGGGGGTCCGCGGCAAACTGGTTGACTATTCAATCCAGGCCATAACCATCGGCAAGGACGCCCAGGGCGAAGTGAGCCTGCGCGTGGCATTCGGATCGGATATTGTCAGCGGCAAGGCCGCCAACACCGATATTGTCCAGGCCAGCGCCGCGGCCTACTTGGGTTGCGTGAACAGGCATTTGATGACGGCTGGGAAGAAAGTATCGGGGTAACGGAGTATCGGAGTGTCGGCGTCCTTGACGTGCAGGAGTATGGGAGTAATTGAATGAATATGGGCGGATTTGCAAAAAGTTTCAGGGATTTGGATGTTTATCAACGAGCATTGGAATTGGTCGTAGCTATTAATTCGTTTTGCAACACTTTGCCGCCTAAAGAGAAATTTGCTCTCGCAGATCAAATGAGACGGGCATCACGGTCGGTATGTTCCAACATTACCGAGGCTTGGCGGAAAAGACGCTATAAAGCGGTGTTTGTCTCAAAAATGAGCGATGCGGAAACGGAAGCCGGTGAAATGCAGTGCTGGCTGGATGTAGCATTGAAACTTGCCTATATTCCGAAGGAGGTTTATAAGCAAATGGATGAGAGTTATGAACATCTCCTGGCTCAAATAATTACAATGATCACGAATGCCAATCAGTGGTGTGCGTTTGCACCACCACGCCGAGACGCCGATACTCCGAAACGTGGATACGTTACTCGAAAGCCATGAACATATCTGCATCTACAAAAGCATACGCCGTTCTCGGCCACCCGATCGCGCATTCATTATCGCCTCAAATGCAGAATGCGGCCTTGCAGAAAATGGGGCTGGATGCCGTTTATCTTGCCTTTGATGTCAGGCCCGAACGGCTGATAAATACTCTTCATGTCATGGCCGAAATGGGCTTTGCCGGCGCCAATCTGACCGTTCCCCTTAAGGAAGTAGCCTTCCGGGGATTAAAAAATATTGATCCATCGGCCAAGCTCCTGGGATCGGTGAATACCGTCAAATTCCTTGGCAATGGAATGAAAGGTTATAGCACTGATGGACATGGATTTTTATCGGCCATGAAAAAGTCTTTCCGGTCATCACCCAGTGGAAAATCAATTTTACTGCTGGGCTGTGGCGGCGCGGGTCGGGCTGTGGCGCTGGCCTGCGTCCAGGCTGGGGCCGCTAAAATATCATTGACCGACGCCGACTTAAACCGGGCCAAAAAATTAATGGCGCATATTTGCGCATTAAACAAAAAAACCACGGTTGAAATTATCGGCCTGACGCGCGCCGAACGCAACCATGCGGCGCGGTCCGCTGAATTGGTTATCCAGGCCTCGCCGGTGGGAATGCATCGGGCTGATTCCCCTTTGCTTGACGCCGAAGCCTTTGTAAAAAACCAGATGGTTTTTGACCTGATTTATATGTTTCCTGAAACGGGGTTGATGAAAATTGCCCGAAAACAGGGCGCCCGCGCGGCCAACGGCCTTGACATGCTGGCGTTTCAGGGCGCGCGCTCTCTGGAAATCTGGACCGGCCGCAGAGCTCCGGCCGAAATTATGCGGAAAGTTCTGGAAAAAGCAGTCTATGGAAAGGCGCAGTAGAGTTTCTGCGGCCAGGGATCAGAATTCAGAATAAGCCGGGCTGGCAAAGCAATCGGCAGCCATTCTCCTTCTGACCGCTGACTTCTGACTACTGACATCTATTTACAATGCCATACTATCCGTTTATTTTTTACAGTATTTTGTCCTTCGTTCTGGGAACCTGTATCGGCAGTTTCGCGAATGTATGTATCTACCGCATGCCGCAGGGGCGCTCCGTTGTCATGCCGCGTTCGCATTGTCCGGATTGCAACGGACTGATCGCCTGGTTTGACAATATCCCCTTGTTGAGTCTTGTTTTATTGGGCGGACGTTGCCGCGCATGCAAGGGGAAAATATCAAAGCGTTATTTCCTGGTGGAATTGCTCACAGGTGTCATTTTTATCCTTATCTGGTTGTGTTACGGATTTGACATCCGGACGCCTGTCTACTGGATGATTAGCACTGGATTGATCATCGGCACTTTTATAGATTTTGATTTCATGATCATCCCCGACCAGATTACAATCGGCGGAATTTTTGCCGGCCTGGCAATCAGCATCATTTTTCCGTCACTGCACGGAGTCGTCAGCCATTTTGACGGGTTCAGATCATCATTTATCGGCATGCTGGCCGGCGGAATGATTCTCTGGCTTGTCGGCGAACTCGGGCGCGTGGCGTTCAAGAAGGAAGCCATGGGGATGGGGGATGTCAAGCTGTTGGCGGCCATCGGCGCTTTTCTCGGCTGGCAGGCCGTTATTTTTACGGTCATGATTTCCTCCTTAACCGGCGCTCTGGCCGGCGTCATCATGGTCTTGTGCGGCAAGCGGGAAATGGGCAGTAGAATTCCTTTCGGCCCCTATATCGCCCTTGCGGCCATAATCTGGATGATCGGCGGACAGGACTATTGGTTCGTTTATCTGCAATGGATGCGGGGCGGATTATGAACGATAATATAATTCTAGTCGGTTTCATGGGGACCGGCAAAACAACGGTCGGTAAAATTCTGGCAGGCCGGTTGCGCAGAAAATTTGTTGATATGGACAGGGTGATTGAAGAACGCGCCGGAAAACCAATCAGCCTTATTTTCTCCGAGGATGGCGAGCCGTATTTCCGGAACATGGAACGCGCCTTGGTTCAGGAACTTGCGGCGGGAAAAAATCAGATCATTGCCGCCGGCGGCGGAATCGTCTTAAACCCCGATAATATCAGCGATTTCAGCCGCTCCGGGAAGGTAATTTGCCTTTTGGCGTCGGAGAATGAAATTTTACGCCGGGTCGCCGGTTCAACCGCCCGGCCCTTGCTTGAAAAAGGCGATAAATACCAGCGCATCCTTGATTTAATGGAGACGCGCCGTCCGCTTTACGAGGCTATCCCTGACCGCGTGAATACAGTCGGCCTTACGCCGGAAGAGGTGGCGGAAACAATCCTGCTCATGGTAAATGCGGAAGGAGGAAGGTAGAAGAGCTATGACTCATATACTTTGTCGGAACTGTCGGCACGGGATACCTCATTGACCCCATGCTTCAGCAAGAGGCCATTCATTTCTGTTCTGTTTCCTCTTCATGACTTTCAAGTGGTTCCGCATACTTTGGCAGTTTCTTTTGTTCGGACTTCAGACGGCGTTCTACTTTTTTAACGTCTTCCGCAGGCGGCAGGGCTTCAGGAACGATCCCGCGATTAACAAGCAATTTACGGACGTCTTGATTGTTTTTTACATGCTCATTCGTAATTCCGGTTTCCGTACGCAATTCGCGTTGCTTGATGTTGAAGTTGGTGATTTCGTTGGCAAAATCTTTTGCTTTGATCGTGATGGTCGGCAGGAAGTCGGCCAAAGGACGACCTTTGGGCACACGTAGTCTGTTTTTCATGTCCTGAGTGGTTCTTCCGCCAAAGAGCGCCACATCGCCCCTGCTTCGGATACGGGCAAAACTCTCATTATCCCGCAGGCGGTCGAAAATGATGCCGGAAAGTTCTTTTTCGGATCGAGTAAGATGTTTCCTGGCGCTGACACGTTCGGCCTCGGCCAGCCGTTTTTCGATGATTTCCTGCTTTCGGGTCTGAACGGCAAAGTATGTCTGGGCGAAGGCGATTTGATCCTTGGTTGGGTCGCCGTTCTGGGCAATGAGATAGCAGGCATAGCGCGTCAGCGCAATATCGTCAATTTCGCGCTTGGCGCCCGATCCAAGGTCCACCATTTTGCTGACATGCGCAAAATGGTCGCGCGGATCGTATCCTGCGTTCTGACAAGCGGTTATGGCTTTGTCAATAACGGCTCCAAAATTCCTCCATTGGGAATACCCCAACAGCATTTGAAGATCGCGGGCGCACCAGAACTCCGTGCCCGTCTGGGGATCTTGCTGAACCATGTCCTCAAAACTGGCGTGTAACTGAACGACGATTTCTTTATCCATTAGTTCCTCACGGTTTCACGCGGTCACCATTATTTTGACTGGCTCATCTTATACCATTTCTTTTGCGGAAATTCAACGGCCTCGTTTTGAGATTGGATTTATTGAAATCAAAAACACCGTACGTTTCAATATGTTATAAGTTCGGATGTAATCCCGATGCCCCGCTGCTGGTCCTAATGCTTTGATCTGCGCTGTGCGCGGCAAAAAGATTCAAAGCCGGAAATCTGCCAGCGCTCGGGAAATTCGCGGCACTGACGGGGCTTGACTGGTTGGATATGGCATAAATTGTCTTTCAAAAAAATGCAGGCGCCATCTCCTACCTCGTTAAGGATCAATCCGGAGCGATCGGTACGTAGACTGGTAAAAACAGCGGTGAAATCATTGACCGGCATATCCAGAAAGCGGGCAAGGGGCTCGATTTCATCAGCGCGCAGGCGCACTTCTCCGGCGTGACGACAACACGCGCCGCAGCGAGCGCAGGAAAAGCGGTGTGTGTTCGCCGGATGATTAACGGTATCTTTGCTTGGCATCGCGATTGTTTTATACAGCTTTTTCAGCAAGGGGCAATTCGTTCAATGAGCGGAATCATGTTAGCTGAATTATGAAAATAATCAACGACCTTGTTTTTACGACCTGTTTCCCGCATTGCAGTCTGTCAAGCAACCCTTGGAATAAATCGGGACCGCATCTTCACTTTTCACAAATCCAAAATAACATTCCAACATTCTGCAGAATGTTGGAATGTTTAAAGAGCGGGGCATGTCTCAGTTTTCAATAAAGCCCGGCAAAAAATCATGCCGTTGAATTCCCGCCCAAGTCTGGCTAGTAACGTTCATTTTGTTCAAGTAAGGATTCCTTGCTTGAAATTGTTGAGGGTGGGCTCAGACGAACGACGCTTCACGAGATACGAATAAAAGCTTATCCGCGCGAGCGGTGTGTATTTCCACTTCGCCGACGGAAAGAACGAAATAAAGCACATTTTTTGCGGCACATTCCTTGATGTTTGGCCGGATCGTTGTTATCATAATGACCGTGAAAATCGAACAATACATCCGGGAAAAGGCCTTCGGACTCGGCTTTGGCGCAGTCGGTTTTGCGCGTGTGGCGCCAAGCCAATCATCGGTAATATTCCAACAGTGGCTGGCAAAAGAGTATGGCGCGGAAATGTATTACTTGAAAAGGCATGCGGCTTTGCGTTCTGACCCGCGCAATCTTTTGCCTTCAGCCAGGACCGTTATCGTTGTCGGGGCGCGTTATCCGGCACGGAACCCACCCCCGGCCCCTCCAGGGAGGGGATCGGATGATCTCGAATGTAAAATTTCGAATTACGCGCGCGGATTGGATTACCATGTGGTATTAAATGAAAAACTGGCGCAGTTGGCTTTTGCCCTGGAAGAAAAACATGGCCAGCCAATCAAAAGTCGCATCTGCGTTGACTCGGCGCCGTTGCCGGAAAGGGAATGGGCGGTGCGGGCCGGAATCGGCTGGATCGGCAAACAGGGAAGCGTTGTCAGCCCGGAAATCGGGTGTTGTTTTTTTCTTGGAGAATTACTGGTTGACATTGACCTTGAGCCAGGCGCGCCAATGGCCAACCAATGCCAGGATTGCCGCCGTTGCGTTGAAGCCTGTCCGGCCAAGGCAATCATGGCCGGTAATCTGGTTGACGCGCGGCGGTGTGTATCATATTTGACCGTTGAACATAAAGGGGAAATAAATCCGGACATTGCCTCATGTTTCGGCGGCTCGGTGTTTGGGTGTGATCGTTGCACAAGCGTCTGCCCATGGAACCAACGCGCGGAAAAACCGGTCATGCCGGAGTTTGACATTCCGCCTTCCGCCGTTCCATCACTTGAGGTTTTGGGACGTCTTGATCGCCATGGGTTCAAAAAAATGTTCGCAAACACTCCTGTTGAACGGACCGGTTTTGAACGTTTCCAGCGCAATGTCAAAATAGCGCTGGCAAATCAATAAGTCTTGATTTATGGGGATTTGTAAATATTCTGACTCCTGACTTCTAACTACTGAATACTGATCAAATGATTCTTTTTGACGCCCATTGTCATTTGCAGGATGAACGGTTTTCCGGCCGCTTGCCTTTGATTATTGACCGGGCCCGTTCGGCGGGCGTCACCCGCATGTCGTGCTGCGGCTGTGAAGAGAGCGATTGGGAAGCGGTGCGAAAAATAGCGCTTGAATACAAGACGGTCGCGCCTTCCTTCGGCCTCTATCCGTTAAATACCGCCCGGAGATCTGAAAAATGGCGGGAACAGCTTAAATCATTTTTGCTTTCAGCACCGGCGGCCGGGGTGGGGGAGATCGGCCTGGATAATTCAATTGAATCGAGCGAGAACCCCGAACAGGAGGACGTGTTTATCGCGCAATTGCGCCTGGCGCGCGAGTTGCAGCGCCCGGTTACGATTCATTGCCGCAAGGCCTGGGGAAAACTTCTGGAAATTATTAAACGGGAAGACGGCGTAAAGTTCGGAGGAATGCTCCATACTTATTCCGGCTCGCCTGAAATGGTGCGTCCGTTTGAAGAGCTTGGGCTGAATATTTCGTTCAGCGGCGCCATAACCCGGCCCGGCAACCGGCGCGGTTGCGCATCGCTGAGAGCCGTTTCTGAAGAACGGCTCTTGCTGGAAACCGACAGCCCCGATATAATGCCCGTCGGCGCGGAGGGTGGATATAACGAGCCGGCGAATTTACCGCTCATTGCGCGCGCCGCGGCCCTGTTGCGCGGCAAGCCGGTTGAGGCAGTGGCGGAATTGACTTTCAATAATGCTGATCGCTTGTTTTCGTTCAAAACTGAATGAAAAATATAAATTGATTTTGTTTTTTCGCCAGTGGCGAACCCGCCAAGTGCGGGATCTCGGCGACCTCTGCGGTAAAATATTCTTAATTATGACACATCGTTTTTCCAGAACTGAACAATTGATCGGCAAGGAAGCGCTTGCAAAACTCAGCCGCGCGCGGGTGGCGGTGTTCGGCTTGGGCGCGGTGGGATCCTATGCGGTGGAAGCTTTGGCCCGGGCCGGGGTCGGATACCTGCGGCTGGTGGATTGCGATTGCATCCGACCGAGCAATATGAACCGCCAGTTATATGCCCTGGAGTCAACCTTGAACCGGCCAAAGACGGAGGTGGCGCACGAACGCGTTCTGGATATTAATCCGCACTGCAAGGTTGACGCCTTGCAGGAATTTGTCATGAAAAAGACGCTAGACCAGCTCTTGTCAAAACCGCTTGATGCGATGGTGGATGCCATTGACAGCGTAACGCCAAAGGTTGAATTAATCGCGGCCGGATTGCATGCCGGCATTCCGGTCATTTCCAGCATGGGGGCCGCCACCCGCATGGATCCCTCTGCTGTCCGCCTTGGCGATATTTCGGAAACGGATGTTTGCCCGCTGGCGCGTTTCGTGCGCAAGCGTCTGCGCCGGCGGGGCATCACCAGCGGCGTTCGCTGTATATTTTCAATTGAAGAACCGCGCAATAAAGATGCGCCAGTTGATGATGAGGCGCCTTCCTTTCCGCAGGGAAGAACTCGGCGCCCCATCGGCAGTTTATCCTATATTACCGGAATATTTGGTTTGCTTGCGGCTTACGAAGTGATAAAAATAATTCTAAACAAGGCGCAAAGTTAAAAAATGTAAAAAGCAATGAAAGGATAATCTCAATGAACATCAAAAAGCTAAAATCAGCCATGCGCGATATTCCCGATTTTCCGCAAAAGGGCATTATTTTCCATGATATCACGCCCATTCTCGCCGATCCGAAACTTTTCAAGGCGGCGGTCAATATTTTGTGCGAACGCCACGCCAAGGGCAGTATCGCCAAAGTGGCGGCTGTGGATGCCCGCGGTTTTATTTTCGGCGCCGCGGTGGCGATGAAACTCGGCGCCGGCTTTATACCGGTCCGCAAAAAGGGTAAATTGCCGTTCAAAACAATTGAGCAATCTTATGATCTTGAATATGGTTCCGCCACGCTCAGCATGCATGTTGACGCCATCAAACCGGATGAGACCATTTTAATTGTTGACGATCTTCTTGCCACCGGCGGCACGGCCGCGGCCACCGCGGCCATGATCGAGCAATTGGGCGGCAAAATCGTGGAAATCGCCTTTTTGATTGAACTGGCCTTTCTTAAGGGGCGCGAAAAATTGACAAAATATCCGGTCTTTTCAGCCATCATTTGTTAAATGACCGAACATTTATTGAAACTGTTGGCGGCGTATGCCGCCGGAACCGCGGCGACAGCGTTTATGGTGAGTTTGGTGTGGCTTGCGCCGCTCCCGGATTACACCAAACGCCTGCTGGCGTGGATCTTGCCATTGCCGGTCATTCTCATCGTTCTTGTCCTTTTATATTACGGGCCGCAATCGTTTGCCGTGGGCGAAGAATTGCCTAATACTCCTTCCGGAATTGCCCGTGTTTTTTTGATGGGCGCTCTCACGGTTTTTGCCGGCTGTGCCATTGTGCCGGTCGTAAGGTTTGTTTTCCGCCGGTTGACGGCAGGTCAGGATGACGAGGAGGAGCCGGAGGAATAAAGGATCTTTTCCACCGCCGCGATAATGCCCCATGAGTAGCGGCGTCTTCCGATGATCCCGCCATGTTTGCGCACAAGCGCTTTGATACCGGGATGCGCATTGGCCGGACAGACCATCCAGCGCGCCAGATTCCGGGAAAACATGTGTCGGTCGTTCCATCCATCCCCGGCCACCATGGTGTCTTCCGCCCGCAAGCCAAGCCGTTTTTGCATGTATTCAAGCGGCGTCCCCTTGTTCATGTGCGCCGGCAGAATGGCATCACTCTTATCCCTTTCCGACATCCGGTACATATCCCCGTTTTTCAGGAGCGAACTTGCCAGCCGCCAGCCCCGGCGGGCTTTTACCTTGTCCGCAAAATTAAGCCAGAGATAATGACCGTCTTGATTAAAGGCAAGCTGACCGGCCAGACCATCACGAATAAGCCGGGAAGCTACGCGCCGCATATCAGGTTCCAGTTTTTGAAAAAAACGCCGATTCAACAACCGCATTCGGCGCGTATAAACGGCGTCTATTGCTAACTTGTTTTTTATCACGCGGGCAACGGTCAGTCCGGTTGATCCCGCCAAAAAAAGGGGGTTGGATTTGACCCCGCTGGCCCTGATTATTTTGTATTGGGTATCAACCGGCCAGGCCGTGTTGGTTGCCCAGGCAATGCCACGTCCGGCTAATTTATCGAGGAAACGCACAAATTCCTTGGGGAACCGGTCATATGGATCATGGCCGCCAAGGGCGGTGCCATCCCAGTCAAACACGAACAATTTGATACTCATGGATTGGATTTCCAAAATATACGGGAATCTACCGGTTACGAATTATTTTGAAAAGAAAATAGTTTCAGGTATATTTTCTGACGTTTAAGTTCAGGATATACAAAATCATGAAAAGGCAGGAATACAAGATTATTTTTGAGCCGACCGGACGACAGGTTTATGTCCTGCCCGACAGCATCCTGCTGGAAGCGGCCGCGCAAGCCGGTCTTATTCTGCAGACGCCATGCGGCGGAACCGGCAAATGCGGGAAATGCAAGGTGCGCATTGTCAACGGTGTTTGCAAACCTTCCGCCACCTGTCTGGCTGTGCTCGGCCGGGAAAATGTTGAAAATGGATTCAGACTTGCCTGCCAGGCCAAAGTCGGCGGCGACCTCACCATTGAAATTCCAATCGAATCGCTTTTTGAATCCCAACAGCAGATTCTTGTCCAGGGATCCGGGGGCCGGCTTCATTTACAGCCGGCAGTCAGCAAGTTTTATATTGACCTTGGGCAACCCGATCAAAAAACCGCGTTCTCGGATATTGAAAGAATCCGCGCCGCCATCAGGCCCGCGGTTTTTAACAATATTTCCATTGCCACGATACGGATCCTGCCCATGGCGTTAAGGGAAAATAATTTCAAAGGCACGATTGTAATGGCCGATCATGAGTTGATTGATTTTGAACCGGGCGATACAAGGGAAAAGTGTTACGGCGTCGCCATGGACCTTGGAACAACAACCCTGGTCGGCGCGTTGGTTAATCTTAATAATGGCGCTGATATTGCCATTGACGCCCGGATGAATCCGCAGACCTCTTATGGCGACGACGTAATTTCGCGGATACGCTTGTGCCGGGAAGACAGCAAGGGAACCAGCCAGTTACAACGCGTCATTATAGGGGCGATGAACAATATTATTGATAATCTTATCCTGGAAGGCAAGATTGTCCGCAATGATATTTACGAAGTGGTCCTTGCCGGCAACACCACCATGCAGCAGATCGCATGCGGTATAAATCCTTCGGCGCTGGGCGAAATGCCTTTTGTGCCGGCCTTTACGGACGCCCTTGAAATTCACGCCTCCGAAATGGGACTTGAGATCAATCCGAATGGACGCGCTTATGTTTTCCCGCAGATCGGCGGTTTTGTCGGCGGTGATACGGTGGCCGGTCTTGTTGCCAGCGGCCTGATCCATCTTGATGAAACCACGCTTTTTGTGGATATTGGCACAAACGGAGAAATCGTTTTGAAGCACAAGGACAGAATCATGGCCGCCTCCGTGGCGGCTGGCCCTGCTTTTGAGGGCGCCCGTATTTCCTGCGGGATGCGCGCCACAGGCGGCGCCATTGAAAAGGTAATCATTAACGACGATGTTATCTTTAATGTCATCGGCAATACCAGGCCCTCCGGTTTATGCGGATCAGCCATGATAGATCTTGTGGCCGAGTTGCTGCGGATCGGCGCAATTGACCAGACCGGACGGATTTTATCACCGGGCGAACTTTCGCCTGAAATGCCCAATCCATTGCGAAAACGTTTTATTGAAAAAGAAGGGCAGATTGGTTTCATTCTTGCGCAAAAATCCGAGACCGTTTCCGGTCAGCCGCTGGTAATAACCCAGCGGGATATTCGCGAGTTGCAATTGGCAACGGCCGCAATCAGGGCGGGGATCAACATTCTTCTTCGCATGGAACAGCTTGATCCCGATGATATTGATGGCGTGTTATTGGCGGGAGCCTTCGGTAATTTCATCCGGAGGAATCATGCGCGCCGGATCGGATTGCTGCCGGCAATACCCGGCGAAAAAGTCCGTTTTATCGGCAATGCCTCCCTGATGGGCGCGAAACGCGCCGTGCTTTCCGTGGCCGAAAAAGGGCATGCCGCAAAAATAAGACGCAAAGTTCAGCACATTGATCTTTCCCTTTCGCCGGAATTTCAGACGGAATTCAGCGCCGCAATGATTTTCCCGGAAGGGTAGGGGCGTTTAATCCGTAACGGCGTATCCGGCTTCGCTCAGAGCTACGCCGGACAAGTCGGCGTGAAGACGTGGCAGGGAAAATGAAAAATTATAAACAGTAAGTGCCGTATCCGCCTTCGCTTAATCGCTTGACGAGCTATGGCGGGCAAGCCGGAACAGCGGCACAGCAGAGGAAAGAAATGAACACAGAAACCAAGAACAAAATAAACAACGCGTCTAATGCCGCTTCGTCAATCATGGTTGTTGAAGACGAGTCCATAGTCGCCAAGGACATCGAAACCAGCCTGGCAGGCCTCGGATATTCAATCTGTGCCGTTGTCTCTTCTGGCGAGGAAGCGCTCGCCGCCGCCCAAATGGCAAATCCTGATTTGATTTTGATGGATATTATGTTGAACGGAAAAACCGACGGCATTGAGACCGCCAAACAAATCACATCCCGTTTGGACATCCCGGTAGTTTTTCTTACGGCTTTTTCCGACGAAGGCACCATCCGGCGCGCGAAAGAAGCAAACGCCTTCGGCTATCTATTGAAGCCGTTCGAGGAACGGGAACTGCGCACAACAATTGAAATGGCGCTGTATAAGAACGCCATGCAACGAAAGCTGAAGCAGAACCGGGAATGGCTTGAAACCATACTGCGTTCCATCGCCGACGGGGTGCTTACCACGAATGTAGACGGTTTGATTGAGTTTTGTAATCCGGTCGCGGAACGTCTCACCGGCTGGACACTGCCGGAGATGACCATGCGCCGGCTTTCCGAGGTGATCTGTTTGAAAAAAAAGAAGGATATGAGCGCGGTGGAAATCAATCCCGAACTGATCATCCGGAACAAGAATTACATTTCTTCGGAAAATGATCTTGTCCTGATTGGCAAGGACGGCCTGCAAACCGAGGTTGAGTACAACGCGGCGCCCCTCATGCATTTTGACGAAAAAATACTGGGGGTTGTTTTTGTATTGCGCGATATTGCCGCCAGACAAAATGCCCTGGCGCGGGAACAAACGCTTCAACGGCGTTTATTCCGGGCGCAAAGGATGGAATCCCTCGGCATGCTTGCAAACGGCGTTGCCGAACAACTGCATCGTATTATTGGCCCGATGGTTGATTATCCCAAGTTGATATTAAACAAATTCGCCCCCAGCGATGATATCAAACAGGATCTGGCAATGATTCAAAATTCAGCTCAAAAGGCGATCGAAATCCTCGGCAATCTTATTACTCTGGGAAAGATGAAAGACTATTCAATGAAGCCTTTGAGCCTTAACGAGATAGTTGAGGATATTGTCAATTCGCCATATTTCAAAGGACAAAGGCAGGCCTTTCCCCTCGTTGAGTTCAAGGTTACTCTTGCACCGCAACCGCCGCCTTCCATGATCGGGTGTAAACAAAACCTTCTTGAACTGATTAACAATCTTATCTCCAGGGCCTATGCCTCCATTACCAACTCGGGCATGGTCAGGCTTTCAACGGAATTCGTAAAAGTCAACGAACCGATATCTGGGTTTGAGATTATTGAAACCGGCGAATATGTCGTTTTGAAAGTTGCTGATACCGGCCCGGGAATGAACGAAGAAGAAATTAACCGGTTTTTTGAGCCGTTTGCCGGCAAAATTGAGGGAGGGCATCCCCCGCACGGAAACGGACTGGGTACGGCGGTCGCCTATGCTATTATAAAAGGACACAAGGGGATGATTGACGTCAAATCCTGCCACGGGAAAGGGACCGAAGTCATTATTTATTTCCCAGTCTATCCGGGCTGCGCTGAGGCGAGCGCCGGCCCGGACCGGATTGCCGAACAATCGGATAATATTGATGTTCAAGGTCTTGAAAGCATTCTTGTCGTTGATGACGATCCTGAACTCCGGAAAACAACCATGGGATATTTACGCTCGATTGGCTATAAAGTCATTGGCGCCCGTAATGGCGGCGAGGGCGTGGAACTTGTCAAAAAGGCGGCACAGGAAAAAGGCCCGACGATAGATCTTGTTATTATTGATATGATTATGGCCGATGCCTTTGACGGCTTGGATACTTATAAGGCGATGCTCCAGTTTAATCCGCGTCAAAAAGCAATTATAACAAGCGGTTTCAGCATAACCGACCGTATTAAAAGCGCAATGCAAATTGGGGTAGGGCAGTATATCCTTAAGCCTTATGAACACGAAGACCTTGCCAAGGCGATCCGCAAAGAACTCGACAAGCCGGCGAGGGAAGTTTAAGTCTATCGTCTGATTTTGTTGCTGATCTGGTTTTGGGGTGCCAGTTTCACGGTCGTGCGGTTTTGTTCATGGGAATGACATAATGATTACCGACCTGTCGGAGGATATTCCGTGCTGACCGTAATGGAAATGCCGCCGCGCGGATTGAATTTGCCGTTCACCTTAAGGCGGCGCGGGCGGCATGTCTTAATAATGTCCTCCAGAATACGGTTGACCGCGGCTTCATGAAACGTCCCAAAGTTGCGGTATGAAAACAAATAGAACTTTAACGCCTTGCTTTCCAGGCACAGTTTGTCCGGAATATAGTCAATTGTTATGACGGCAAAATCCGGCTGACCAGTTATAGGACAAAGGGCGGTAAATTCAGGGCACTCAAAATGAATCCAGTAATCCCGCTTCGGGCAGGGATTAGGAAAAGTCTCCAAATTCGCCTCGCTTGGATTGTTCGGATAGCGCTGAATGCTTCGGCGCAAGAGAGTCAAACCTGAATCGGCTCCGGCTTCTGATTTTTTAATTGTTTTTTTGTTCTTCATGGTTGCGATGATTTATCTGTGTTTAAAACTGTCGATAATTTAGCTTGTGAAGGATAAAAAATAAATATATATTTTCCCGCATGGACCAAACCAACATTTCTGAAACAATCAGCAAACTCCTGATCATTCAGGAGCGGGACACGCGAATAATGCGATGTCAGCGTGAAATTGATCAAATTCCGCAAAAAAGCAAGGAAATAGAAGACGAAACCAGCCAACTCCGCGCATCGGTGCAAAAGGCGAAAGATGTATCAAAGGGGCATCAGTCTGAAGTTAAAAAAGTTGAACTTGAGATTGAATCTCTCCGCCAGAAGATTGCCAAATTGCGCGAACAGCAGTTTCAAATTAAATCAAACGAGGAATTCAAGGCGTTAAATAATGAAATATCGCATTTAAACGGCGAAATAAAACAAACCGAGGACCGCGAAATAAAATCCATGGAACTGGTTGAAGATGCGCAGCAGAAAGTATTGAAAGCGCAGGAAGATTTGAAGGCCATGGAGGATACAATCAAAGATCGTCTGCTTGCTCTCAATGAGCGGAAAAACCGCTTGGAGGCAGAGGTCAACCAGCTTAAATCGGACCGGGATAATATCGCAAAAGATATTGCCAATGAATGTATGGCAATATATAATAGGATTATCGAAAACAAGAAGGACCAGGCCTTGGTTGCGGTTGAAAACAGCACCTGCGCTGGATGTCATATGCATTTGCCGGCGCAGGTTATCTGCGACCTCAAGAAACTGTCCGGACTGCTTACCTGTTCTTTCTGCGGCCGCATATTATATCTGGTTCATTGATAACTCCTTGCCGCAGGCATCCGCCACTGGCGGGCTCATGCGGCGGAAAATTTTTGCGGAAGGTGGCGGCGGATGATCGCTCCAATATTGAAAAAATAATGGGGAGGAAAGTCCGGACTCCACAGGGCGGGATGTCCCGATGTAATGTCGGGAGGTCTTCCGATTAAACGGAAGAAACGGAAAGTGCCACAGAAATATACCGTCGCTCGCGACAAAGCAAGCGATAAGGGTGAAAAGGCGGTGTAAGAGACCACCGGGTCGGGCGGAAACGCCTGATCGCAAGACAAACCCCATCCGGAGCAAGATCAAATAGGAAACTGTATCTGGACGGCCCGTCTAGCGCGCCTCGGGCGCGCACAGTTTCGGGTTGATCGCTAAGATAAATGATCATCATTCCTGTCAATTTTGACGGGAACACAGAAACCGGCTTATAGCTGTTGCCTGCCGCATTTTTTTTAAGCATAATTATAATAATTATTCCGGCAATTACAACATGCTGATTATGCAGTCTTATCGTTGGTTCTATCAGGCAGGTTTTACGGCTTTTGCAATAATCATTGTTTCGGGCGGTTTTGCCATTCTCAAATTATTCAACCCAAATAATATTACCCGACTTGCGCCGCCTCTCACGGCGGTTTGGCCAAAATCCGGCCCGAATGCGTTTGCCTTTGACACCGCGGTATTTAAGAAAACAACATCCGATTCAGGCATTGCCTCGCCGGGAAACACGGCCAAAAGATTTCGCCTGGCCGGCACATTCTTTGCGGTCGGAATAAACCAGCAGTCAAGGAAGGCAATTCTTGACGACTTGCAGAAAAAGGAACAATTACTCGTCACGGAGGGCGACTTAATTGATGGCGATGCCTTAGTGCGGTCAATTATGTCCGATCGAATCATATTAAGAAGAGGGACGATAGACGAAGAAATTATGCTTTGTTTTGCCGGCAATCTCCAGCCGGGCAGTCAACAAACGGCTGGCTCGTCCGACGGCAGGTTAGCGGCTGAAGTCCAAAACAGATTCGGCAAAAGGGTCGGAGATAAGCGCTGGGTCCTGACACGGACGGAATTGTTGAAGTATTACAAGGAAGTATTGAATGATACCGACCGACTGGCTAAAATATACGACTCATTAAAGCCGGTTTACGAAGGTCGGAACATCGCGGGCTATAATCTGGCAATTGAAGGCGAAGGCGACATGTTCAACGCTTTTGGACTTCAACAGGGAGACATTATCCGACAGGTTAATTCCATGCCTATGACCAGCCAGACCAGGGCCGAATATTTTATCAGCGAATTTGTCAAGAATCGCGTCAACGGCTTTGTATTGGATATTGAAAGATCCGGCCGAAAAGAAAAGCTTATCTATATGGTCAGATAGGGAATTGAGTAAGGCGGGATTGTGCAGACAGAAATCGAAGAAACATATTTTCAACAAGCAATAGTGTTTCGGGGTTGGTGTTAGTAGACATAAGATATATTTTCCCGAGAAAAAAGTCAACACTTTTTTTCATCTTTTTTTGTTCCAACAACCCGTTCATCATCAACATCATCTACGATTCTTAAAAACTTTTCTAATTCTTTTCCATGAAAATGTTTATATCCATAATCAACAGCCGCCTTCCATTCATCATCTTGGCGACGCGCTATTAGCCGGAATAAATTGTCCAAAAGTTTCATTTGATGAAATGATAACAGAACGAACCGGGGAAGACAAGACATTTTCATGACGAATTTTAGCTGGTAAAATTAAACGCGGCTTGCCATCAAAACCGGCGATCATAACTTTGTCTTCAAAACACCCGACCACTTTTCCGAGACGGCAAACCTTGCCAAGCTGGTATGTATCCTGATCAGTTATTATAACCCGACCACGCTTATCTTCAATGATTCCCCGAAATTCCTCTTCCAACACGGGATTAAAAATCTTCTTAACCGGCTGAACAGGCACCGAGGCACCGGGAATCATACCCTGAACAACCGACGGAACAGATTTTTCATTGCCGAACTTTAAGCCAATCTTTTCCTTGAGCTTAAACCCAAAGAAAAGAATCAAACCAATAACAACCAATCCAAGTATTATAAGACGCATAAGTTTTTTCCTGTCAGTCTTAATCTTGCGGCCAGTAAATTTTGTTTGTGCCTGAAGCCGGGGAAATTCTGTGTGCAGTTTATATGATTTGTAACAGGAATAAATATTCTTGTTCTTAAGAACGAGCTCCTTGTCCAATTCAGTCTTGCCATCATAATCATACTGAATCCGGAGAAATTGCGGGAACGGCCATTTAAGTTGAAACATTCCAAACTTCCAGGTGGACATGTCCTTGAAACGCCAAATATATTGAACCAGCCGCGAGATTTGCTTATCCATGTTTTTAAGGTCCTGACTAACAAAGATAATATCCGTGAAACATTTCCGGGATTGAGTGAGAAAAGCAAGAAGCTCTTTAGAAGCCTTGTTCCATTCCCGAGCATTAAGCCAGAGATGGGCCTCGTCAACAATGACCAGAGACGGCATATCCTTTGTGCCGGACGGAGTAAAACGATGAAATTGAGATATTGAATCATTTTCAAGGAAAATCCATTGTTTCTCATCCATCTCCCAACGATAATTTCGGGCAACATAATCTCCAAAATTCGGCTGAACAATCTCAATGTTTGAACATACGCAACCGCCATTTGCAATATACTTCATGGCGCGCTCCACGGCATAATAAGTCTTGCCGCCGCCAATCCTGCCTACAAAAGCCTCTATCATATATCATCTTCATCTCATCATGACGATTACGGCAGTTATTAACAGGCTACTGCGGGGAGCTCTTGGCGGCTCTCCTCGTAGCCTGATTAATAACTATCCCGAAACAGTAGGTATCCAAGACTTAACCAAACCATAGATTGTCAAACAGAGCGCAAGATTTAATAAAAGTAGAATACAGACAAACATTTCAGTTAACGGGAAAAATGTATTCATAATCAACAACGCAGATGTTATTCCACCGGCACTGATAGACGTTGATAATCCGTCAGTCAACCCGACCGGAACTCCAATCTGATCTATCTTTGAAGCAAGATAAAAACAAAATTGATTTATGGTCTGCAAACTCTCTTTAATAAAAATTAAAAAGCCCAAAATGGCGCCAAAACCAGCACCTAACAGATATACCATAGTACTGAACGCAGACTGATGAAATTTAACTATTGCGTCAAACCACTTCGCAAAAAAATCAAACAATTTGGCAAACATTCAATTCACCCCCTTTACTAAATATCCTGATGATCAGCATCAAAACCCTCCGGCAAATAATCCAACTCCTCTTCTGTAAGTGGCTCATCATCGCCAATCTCCTGATTAGGTCCAGAATCAATCTCTCTTTGAACGGCAAGCTCGTTAGGAAAAAGCACAGCTAAAAAAGCCTTGATAATTACAACCAGACCCCACAAAGCCAACAATAAGGGTATAGCGGCAGACGCGGCACCGGCAATATAACTTGTTAAAGACGATCCAGTAGTAGACAAATCAATCGGAGCATCAGCAAAAACCGATACCGGCAACAATAAAATTAAAAATAATGTTTTACGCATATTTAATCACCCCCTCTTGATAATGCCTTCCTAATCATAGCAATCGCATACAACACAGAAGATAAATATAATCCTAATTTTAATATGTTTCTAAATAATGTAATAGGCGTTGAAAATTGCGATAAATCAATAGACACTGACCCAAACATCGGAATTTCACCCAGGTCAAGCGAAGTTAACGGCTCTAAAGATTGAAGGGTTGGAAACGCTTCATTCAAGGCTGAAACTTTTTGCACAGAAGATTGAACTAAACGATTAACATTAGATAGAGTAGAAACACCAACAGCATGAAAATCAGATAATTGAGAAAGTTGAGGAGCAATCGTATTTGACCAAGCAAACTGATATTGAGCCGGAACAGCATAATCAACTTCATTGCCGGCATCACGCAAGGCATCACGAAACATGGAATACCATTGCGATAAGCTATAAGACACGCCGCCATTTGTATAGGCAGGAGTAGGGTCTGAATAATTTGTCGGATTATTCGGGTCAGGGGTAGGGGACGGCGGTTGATCAGGATTATAAGGACTGTTTGTATTATAAGGCCAATTAGGCGGCGGAGTAGACGGCCAATTGGTCAAGGGCGGCGGAGGAGGATAATCAGGCGGCCAAGGCGAATAATAAGGCGGACAAGGACCATACGTATTAGTATCCCAGGGACCGGGATAATCAGGATATTGCGGAGGCATGTTTGTCGGAACATCAGGAATATAAGGCGCATTTGTATTAAAAATCGTAAAATCAAACTTAGTCAAATAATGATGATTATTTTCATAAGACCCGGACATTTCGGGACCATCCAAATGATAAGTTTTATTACTGGCGCCTGAACTGCTAGAAATAAAAACATTCCAATAATGCTTATAAAGATATGCAAGGGTTTGATCTAAAGGATAAGGTCCATAACTTTTTGTATATGCGCCACTCTCGGAAATCGTATAGTTCGCCAGATTTACGAAAACGTATTCCGGCGCTTGAACCCATAATAAAGCAGTCATATATCCGGACGGGTCCTCTGAATAAAAAACACCTTCCAAATCAAAATAGCAGTAATAATTCGTATCCGGCGGACCATTCGTAGAATACCAAACAGTATAATAGCCAACATCATCATAAACATTATATCCACCGGAACCATCATAAGGATATGTATTGGTCAACGAAGGCAATTCATAAGTAATATAATAATTTGTCCCGTCAGAAATACCGGGCGGCTGCATAGTATTTGCATCTTCCGGAGGCGGAATCCAGGGAGCAGAATAAGGAGGATTAGGAGGATACGACGAAGGCCCCGGTAATGTTCCAGAATAATTAGTAAAAGCCCGACTCCATGCAGACGGCAAATCAGGATGAGAAATTTCGCCCCAATTTGACCACACAGCTACCCAATATTGTTGCACCACGGTAATACACCAAGGGCCAACAGAATTATTGATGTAAGGCGTGCTATGCCAGGGACGTTCTTCGGCACAGACAAGAATCACCGACGCAAGAAAAAACAAACTGATAATATAAGCGCGCATATCCCTCCAAAAATCCATAAACGAGTTTTCAACAGCCAAAGACTGACTTCTTCAACCCGGGCAACAGCTTCAACAATTTCATTCGTATTTGTCTGAGCCCAAAGCGGAAAAAAAATCACCGCCGCAAAAAGAAACAGACCGACAAGATAACAGCGCATATTCCTCCGAATAACCATAAATCAATCTTAACGTTCCAAAGCTCAATCTCTTCCAAATCCCCAAAAAAACTTTCCTGCTCATCAGGCTCAGCTTTGATGATATAATTCACCGTCAAATAAGGCGGCATGTTATCATGGAATTGACCACCGCCAGATGATTGGGTTGTAGCAGATTTCGCTATTGCCCACGTTTCGTTTGCGCCCCAATGCAATATACCAGAGCCAGCAGTCCAGTTAATTTGGTTATTGTCGCCTGACAGCCCGTGTGTATGCGCCGGCATTTGATTAACCGTTAACGTCACGGTTTCCACACCCCCGGTCTTTGCCAATCCCCAATATGGCGATGTCCATGGATCCATCCCGACCGGAACACGTTTGCAAAGATTAGGCAAATTAAAATAAGCGCCACCACCAGATGAACCGTATGTATAACCAATTACCGCAAACAGATCCGGCCGGGCATTTATTCCGACTTCATCACCGTTGCACCACAACCAGCCGGAAGGAGGATTGCTGGCACAATACGGCGCTATTATTCCAACCGGCACGCCACCAGCAAAACCCGAAAATACAGAAATTAGAAAGAAAATAGAAAAAAAACATGCCCTGGCTTGCGCCAAAAACCACAATCTTAACCAAGTCCTTATCATGACATTCCCCCGTTTTTTATTTTCCAAGAGCGCTACGAAATGCCTGAACGAAAACCTTAATACCAAAATAAACTCCGATCACAACAACGACAGGAGCGCAGAAATCCACGATAACAGAATACAAAGCGTCAAATATTTGCGGACCATCGGCCGTAACAATATTAGTCATATTTTCACCTTTTCCGAAAAGCCAGAACAACAAAAGGTAATAAAAGAAAAAAAATAAAAACCATGCCAACGATTAAGCCAACACGATACATGTACAATTCCCGATAATAAACCGGATCAATTGCACAGAAATATTGATATGCCGGCAAAGTCTCCAAAGTCATTTTTTCCCTCTCATTCCAACAGCCCAGGAAAAAAAATACGCCATCAGCAAAAAGCAAAAACAAAAAAATAAAAAGGCATACATATAATTTTGCCACGTTATCATTTGGACGTAGTCCTCATAATTCGTCACGACACAAACACGATATGCGTTAGTAATCGCAAACACACTTGGGACTGGATAAGAATTTGTAATAGTCACATCTTCCTTTCTTAAACAGGGTAGGGGGAGCAGGTAACTCCCCCATCCTGTTTTACTCACCGACCAATAGCCGCGCGGAACGCACGGATAATGACCCGCACACCCCACAAAGCGGCAAGCACGCCAAGAGCCGCACCAGCGGCAGTGGCAACATAACCAGCCAGAGTCGTTCCCGTGCTGGTCAGATCAAGAGGCTCACCGGACGCAAAAGCCAGAACCGGCAAACCCATAGCAATCGCGACGGGAATCATACATTTAACCCTTTTGAACATAGTTTCACCTCGCTTTCTTTATTAACGAGATCCGCTGCAGACGGAACCCGGTAAAAATTCAACCAAATTAAAGCGTCATCGTATTTCAATGGCGAATAATCATCGCCTATACGGACACCCCAAAAGCCACATTTGCAGTCAGCGCATTCCCCCGGAATAAAATCCGCGAAACAAAATCCCCATTCATTGAGACGACAATACAAATCCGGATAAGCTCCGGACTCATAAACTTTCTTAGTCAGTTCAATTGCCTGATCGCGTGTCATTTAATTTTCTCCTTTCATAAAAAAATCAATCCTCTATATCCGCCGCAATTTCAAAGGACTTGAGAACAAGCCTGAAGCCCATGCCGATCAAACCGATTCCAAGGGCGATTCCGAAACCAAACAAAATTTCAGTCAGAATGTTTACTTCCATTTTTATACCCCAACTTTTCCTGAAGTAATCTCATGGCTTTATCAAAATCACTATCACCGACATATTCACCTTCCAACAAAGCTAAAGCAGTAGAAATTGCCTCTTTCTGATTCAATGGAGCATCATCATCAATATCTATCTCCATATATCCTCCCGTTCAATTTCACCCCGGAACATTTCCATCAAGCGGACCTGCAAAAGCTCCAGAACGCGCCAGCATGGCAACCATCCGGCTGATGTCAGCACCCAATCCGAATATTCCAACCGCCAGTCAGATGTTTCTTTCATTTTTACCTCGTATTTTTGATTACAATAATCCTTCAAGCAACCCCATGCCGGCGCGGCGCCTTCGGCGCCGCATCCGGCCTGGGGACCCCTTTCGTAACGCCGAAGACAACGGCTTGACTTACGAACGGTGAAAGACCCCTAAACCTGCCTGGGATGTGAAAGCTCCATGACGAGCAATCGCATTCGCGGCATGGGATATTCTCAGGTAACCTTCAGACCATCCTCTATACTCGGCCGCATTCAAAACCGAGGCAAGGTAACAGGCCGCACCGCGCGACCCGTCATACAGGCGGACTCGGCACGTTCCCCTGGGATTCTTGGGGTTCTTAGTGCCTACCAGATAACACCAACGATCAATTGTCCGAAAACGAACGCTTGTTCCAGTATTGCGAAGGCCACCAACCAAAAAATGGAAGTGCCGATGATCCGGGCTTACGCCTGACTCTATTCTCAATGCCCAAGGCAATCGTGGGAAATAAATCCGGTTCTGTCTTGCAATCCATCTCAACAATGCGAAAGCTTTTCGGGAAAGATATACATCCCCGGCGTTTCGTGTTTTGACTGTGCAACTGACAAACCAGTCCCACTTAACCCGCTCAAGAATAACTAGATCAACGGCACTCATGTGTTATTAACCTGACCTTACAAAAGCTAAATTGTTTTCACGTCCGGACAGTAACCGGCACAACCGCCAAGTCAGATCAGTTTTAAACAGTCTTTCCTTTCAAAATTTTGACCGGAGTATTTGAATCCGGGAAAACAAACGATTTGGAACCACCAGCCGAAACAATTCGGCCTTGAAATTCCAGATAATCGCCTTTTTTCGCACCAGGCGAAGAATCGCCCGGGATCTCAATGAACTGGACCGAGCAATCACCATCCGGAGTTTCGTCAAGGAGGCTTATCTTTTCCTTAGGCTGCCCCTTGGAATCAATGTAAGACTCCCGTTTTATTACTTTTCCTACGAACTTCATACTTTTGCCCTTTCTGTTTTTCTCCGCCCACATTAGGCAGAAAATTAAATTATATCGTCCCATTCATATCGAGTGCCATCGTCGGCATCATAAACGTGATGTACAAATCCAGTGTCCTTAAACGCACGAATTATTACTTGCACGCCCCAAATAGCTAAAAGCAGAACCATTGCCGCAGATGCGCCAAGCATAACCCAAGCGACTAGATCATAAGTAATAGTAGTTATATCGAGAGGCATGATTTATACTCCCCCTTTCTTTATCTGAATTTCCCAAATTAATTGGTCATGAAATCTAATAATAGAAATATAATCACGCCAATGAGATACAATCTGAGAACAACTACGTTCTGCATTAAAAGCATCAAACAAAGAAGGCAGCTTACCGTCTCCACCACGACGACGTCCCAGCATCTGCCGTGGCCGGTGCAATACTTGTTTATCTGTCATCTTTTCCTTTCCGCCCGCACGTCCGCGCGGACTTTATAAATCTTTAATGTCCTTAGGAAACCCGACATGCCGAGTACCTCTTTTCCTAACCTCACGTAACCAAATTTTATTCGCCCATCCCAAAGCCTTATCCCAATTCAACGGCGAAGTCTGACCAAAAGCCCATACCGCCCAGCTGGACCAGTGCTGCAGTGAAATAGGGGCAACTACCATGGCGCCAAACCCCAAGCACCAGAACGAATTTGCCAGCATATATGACTGTTTTTGTGTCATGTTAAAAACGATAAGGCTTGAACGAATCATGAAACCTGTAACCGCCCGGAAGCGGGCAACCTTCCGAATGAGGAACCTGTTCTAAGGCAATCTGATTGGCATGACAGAAGTCTTCGGCACGATGTCGGGCATGATTGCAGGAAATACCGGATATCTCGTAATGATCGCCATTATCGCAGTTAATAATGGCGAGAATGTTATCTTCGCCGAAAGTTTCTATTGACAGCTTGCCAACGGTCATAGTAGAGTCCTTTCAAATTTCAAGGCTACGACACGATCCCTAGTATATGCCTTAACCTATTAGTAGACATAAGATATATTATGCGACGTTACTTTTTGCCTTTATTTTAATACTGGCGGAAATATAATCAGTCAACAGAAAGGAATATAACCATGAAATCAAATTGTCCCCTGGCCGTCTGGTCGCTTATATTAGGCATACTTTCCATTTTCTCTTGCGGCCCGCTGACTGGCATACCGGCCATTATCTGCGGTCATCTAGCCAGATCAAAAATCAAAATGGAGCCGGAAACGCTGTCGGGCGACGGAATGGCGCTGGCGGGCTTAATTATGGGATATTTCAGCGTTGTTCTGTTCATTATCTTCGTTATGCTTGGAATAGTTCTTGCCATAACTGCTCCTTTAATCATCAAGATGTTCAAAGATATGCAGGGCGCCGCTCAACCGGTTTGCAATATTATGTTCGATGCGTTATCGTTCATCAAAACAGGCTGTTTTTGTTGTTAACCAACAAAGGCAGCCAAAAGGAGGATAAAATGGATAATTCAAAGCCCATCGTGAAATTTGGAGAATGGATTCAAGGCGGCTTGTCGTTGTACCGGGATAATTTCGTCGTTCTGGTGCTGGCCAATCTTATTGCCACAATCCTGAGCGCGGTTACCCTCGGGATCCTTTCAGGGCCAATGTTGGCTGGTATTATTATCATAGTTTTGGCCATTATTGACAAAAAAGATCCAAAACCTGAAATCGGGGACATATTCAAGGGGTTTGAATATTTCCTTGATGCGTTTCTTTTTGTCATCATCTGGGGCGCCGTATCAATCGCAGTAACATTGTTGCTGAACCTGATTCCCTGCGCCGGCCAGGTGCTCTCGGTATTTGTTTCAATCTTCATCAGCGCCATGGTAATGTTCGGACTTTTCATGATTGTTGACCGCAAAATGGCGTTCTGGCCGGCCTCATTGGCAAGCATCAATATGGTCAAAACTAATTTTTTCCCGTTTGCCGGACTGATGATTGTTGCCATGGCCTTGGGATATGTCGGCGCATTGGCGTGTGGAATAGGCATTATTATCACCATGCCGATCGCTACTTGCATCATTGCCCTGGCCTACCGCGATCTGTTCGGCAAACCGTAAGCAGGCATTTTGAGAAATGACAGGAAACGGACGGCTCATCGGGACGATTTGCCCTACCCTGATGGAATAAAAGAATGGGTAGGGCGAGGCGTCGCTGCCGAGCCTGATCCTATGGCCTTATTTTGGTAGTTTTACAACTAACTCAGGCGGATAGGCGGCGGAAGGAAGAGGATTATTATAAAACTTCGTAATTTCTTATCCTTCAGTCTTCAGCCTGGCCATCTGAACTATTGGAACACGTTTGCCGGCAATATCTTTCTGTTGTTATTCAGCGGGGGCGCTCTGCTGACCGCATTCCTTTTCCCCATTGACCGATTTCCGCTGGGGTTTTGCGTTTTTCTGCACTTGACGGGGTTCCCCTGCCCCACCTGCGGATTTTCCCGCGCTTTTTATGCTTTTGCCCACGGGGATTTTACTCGGGGCGTTTTAAATTGTCCGTTGGCGTTGATTATTTTTATTTTAACCATCCTAATATTTATTTATAACACCGCCGTTGTTATTGCGGGCATCTTCGGTTTTTCCGCCTTAGGCGGACCCGCCTCCGGAGGGCAAATCAGGCGCGGCTCAATCCTGAAATTATCATCAAGGACAATAATGGTTCTCGCCGTGGTTTCCTTCTTGCTGTTAATAGGCAACTGGCTTTATCGTCTGATGATGGGATTTAAATGATTTTTGTCTGACCGCGGCGATCGGCTGTTTCGGCATTTTCATGGACGGCGACCAGCTCTTGACAATATTCCGGCATTTTGCAGAATGTCGGAAGAATAAATCTATGACTAAAAAAATTTTAATCCTGTCAGGAAGCCCTAAAAAGAACGGCAACACGGCGGCGCTCGTGGATTGGTTCGCCGAGGGAGCGCGCTCAAAAGGAGCCCGAGTTGAGATCGTACACGCGGCTTTCTTAAAGTATAAATCCGCCGGCTGTACGTCCTGCCGGGCCTGCCAGGGATTGGCCGAGTACGAGTGCGTAATCAACGACGAGGCCAAGCCGGTCCTTGCCAGAATGGCGGCAGTGGATGTGATTGTCATGGCCACCCCGCTCTATTTCTTTGGGGCAAGCGCGCAATTGAAACTTGTCTCTGACCGGATGTTTTCGCTCTACAAATGGGATAATAAGGCCGGCACCATGGAAACTCCGTTAAAAGGCAAAACGCTCGTTCTGATGGCCAGCGCTTTTGAGGATGTGGGACTGGATGCCCTCAGCCGGCCGTTTGTTTTAACCGCAAAATATACCGGCATGAAATTCGCCTCGCTCCTTGTTCCCAACGCGGGTGTATCGGGTGATATCAGGAATAAGGCGGACATACGCAAAAAGGCGATTGCCCTTGGTAAAAAAGTGGCGTAAATCCCATGGATCAATAAACAAGGCAAAGGATTGATTCCGCCGTGCTTTCCTCTATAATGCCGCCCAGGTCAAAATATGCCTGTCCCGCAAGAAATTCTAAAATTGGTCGAACGCTTTGAATTGCATCGCGAAGCGTATCAATCCGGCAAATATAATGAGGCGCAAATCCGCGCCGAATTCATGGACCCCTTTTTTAAAGCTCTGGGTTGGAATACCGCCGCGAGCGAAAAAAAATGTCAGCGCAAACACCCGTGTTCTGTATTTTTTTTATGAAGGGGCGTAAAATAATCGCCGCGCATTGGATTCGCAACAAAGCATGGGAAATTCCAGCAAGAGAACGGAATGTGGCGTTGATACGAATGAATGACTGGTTGGAAAGGCAATCATAATGAAAACAAATTTCGATTCATATCTGGAAGAGCAATTGAAGAATACTGATTTTGCGGCCCGCTTCGCCAAAGCCGGAGAAGCGTGGGATATAGCAGTTCAGATTGCCGCTCTGCGCCAGGAAGCCGGTCTTTCCCAGAGAGAACTGGCCCGCAAACTTAAAACATCGCAACAGCAAATCAGCCGCCTTGAATCCCCGTCCTACGAAGGACATTCGCTCAGCATGCTTCGCCGCGTGGCCCATACCTTGGGGGCGGAAGTGCATGTCGTTCTTGAACGTTCGCCTCGTCGTCGCCTGGCAGTAGCGCCGGACTTGTCCCGCCGACTTGTCCGCCATAGCCTTGGCGACGGCGGAAGCGGTTTTGCGTAGGGGGAAGGTTCGATGAGGCGGGATTTCCGCCACCGACCGCGAAATTGACCGGCTGGTTTATGAACTTTATGGGCTGACGGAAGAGGATAATTAAGATTGTTGAAGGGAACCTTAAGACATGAAAAAAATGCACAAATACCGTTCATTGGTATTGGGGTTCCTGGAGCGAATTTCAAGCAAGCTGTTTGAGGATTTCCCCGCGCAATTGACTCACTTGATCGGCTCTCAGCACGGTGTCTACGCCCTGTATAAAGGCAATCACCTTTACTACGTTGGCCTTGCCACTAACCTCCGTGGTAGAATCAAGCATCACCTACAGGACCGCCACGCGGGAGCATGGGATGCGTTTAGTCTATATCTTGTTCGGAAAGCGGATCACATCAAGGAATTAGAGTCGCTTTTACTCCGAATTGCAGACCCAAAAGGAAATAAGACAAGAGGGCGGCTGAAACATGCCGACAATCTTAAAAAATCCCTTCAAGAAATGATCGAAAACGAACAAAGCAAACAACTCGAATTTGTGCTCGGCAATGACGGAGGCCGTATTGACAAACAAAAGAAGATGCGAAAAAGAAAAGCGCGAAAAGCAAAAGCAGATACGATCGTTGTCCCAGCCCGTGAAGACGGGTTTCAAAAGGTCTTTCTCGGAGAAAATTGCTGGTACGAAGTCAGGATTTCAATAAAGATGACGGAACGCATAAAGTATATCGCCGCATATCGGACCGCGCCGGTTTCAGCAATCACCCATTTTGCCCGTGTCAGGAAGATTGAGAAGTACAAAAGAACCGGTAAATACATTCTCTATTTTGTTGGCAAAGCCAGGGAAATAGGCCCGATTAAGCTTGGATCAGCATTTCCTCCTCAGGCGCCATTGTATACAGCTATGGAGAAACTTCGGGGAGCCACAACTCTAAAGAAAGTATTTTAGCAAAAACCATCGGGGCACATCCGAACTTATAAATATTGGAACCTTCTTCGTCCACCCAGACTTCGCAAGTCAGGAGAACGTCAAGCTTGCTTGCCGGCTATATTTCATAGATAAATTTTCCATGCAGGATTCAGGATGAATATTGAACAATGGCTGGATCAATACGGATATTTTGCGGTTTTCTTCGGGGTCTTTTTGGAAGGCCCGCTAACCCTGACGCTGGCCGGCTTTCTGGCTCACCAGGGATATCTAAACAGTCTCGGAGTTTTACTGACCGCCTTTGTGTCCGTTTTTCTGGTGATAGAGATGGCCTTTTTTATCGGCCTGCTGGCCGGCCGGCATATAATGGATCACCTGCCGAAATGGCGCAGACAATCCGCCCGTTTATCCGGCCTGCTGGAACGCTACCAGACGATTTTTCTGCTGGGGTTTCGCTTTGTGTATGGCGCCCATACCATTTCGCCGATGGTGGTCGGCATGAGCGGAATCAAGCCGGGATATTTTACGATCATGAACGCGGCCGGATCGCTGTTGTGGACGCTTGTCATGTTTTTGATCGGATATTTCTTCGGCCATGCTTACGGCATGCTTATTGACGAAGTCAAGCGTTACGAAAAGCCGGTTGCCCTCGTCCTGGCGGCAATGGTAATCATCTATTACATCGCGCGCCGCCTGATCTGGCGGAAAGTATCCGCTGAAAAGCCCTAAGAAAAATCAAGTTCGCATTTTCACTTTTTATAAATCCCAGAATAACATTCTAACATTCTGCAGAATGTTGGCATGTCGCCAGAAAGAGGTTGTGCCGCACATGCGCGCAGAAAAGATTTCGACCGCGAAAACAGAGTGGCGATGCGCTGTCCCATCTCTGTTTCCAATGGAAAAACCTTGTTTTGCGCGCTTTATTCCGATATATGCTTTTGTTGTGTTTATGACATTTTTTAATTCCCGTGTATTTTATGAAAGAATCGGTTGACATATTGCTCACGGACTGGATGCGCTTGAATTTTAAGGCGGCATTCCCGGACATTGATCCGGATGCATTCAAAATTGGCGTTATGCCGGCCACTCAGCCGGAATTCGGCGATTACCAGTGCAATGCGGCCATGGCCCTTGCAAAACAATTGAAAATGCCGCCGCGGTCGGTTGCAACAAAGATAATTGAGCACGCGGCAAAAATGGACGGCGTGGCCAAAATGGACGTCGCCGGTCCCGGTTTTATCAACATATTCCTGGCTGACGGCTGGCTGGCCGGAGAGGTGACAGAACTCGCGGAAGACCCGCGGATTGGAGTCTCATCGCCTGGCGCCGGACATGCCGTTATTATTGACTATTCAAGCCCGAATGTGGCCAAACCAATGCATATCGGCCATATCCGCTCAACGGTCATCGGCAATGCCCTTGACCGCCTGTTCCGTTTTTTAGGTTACAAGGTAATTTCCGATAATCATCTCGGTGACTGGGGCACGCAGTTCGGCATTATAATCATGGGGTATCGTCATTTCCTCGACCAGAACGCCCTCCAAAACTCGCCGGTTGAGGAATTGGAACGCATATATGTAAAGAGCTATGAAAAAGCGTCCCAGGACGAATCCTGGATGAACCAATGCCGGCAGGAGCTTGTTAAACTGCAGGATGGCGACCGGGAAAATACCGCGCTCTGGGAACAATTCGTAAAACTTTCCATGACCGAGTTTGACAAAATTTACCGCCGGCTTGGCGTAAAATTTGATTTTGTCCGCGGTGAAAGTTTTTATCACGGACATTTGTCGCAACTGGTTGAATCGCTGAAACAGAAGAAAATAATCCGCGAGAGCGAAGGGGCGCTCGTCGCGCTTCTGGATGACAGCAAACTTCCGCCCGCCATCGTCCAAAAGAGCGACGGCGCCTTTAACTACCTCGCGACCGATATCGCAACCGTTGTAAGCCGGATGGATGAATTTAAACCGGAAAAGATGATTTATGTTACCGATGAACGGCAACAGCTTCATTTTAACCAGCTTTTCGCCATTTGCCGGCAGATGGGCATAAATGTCGAATTGCAACATGTCTGGTTCGGGTTGATGCGGCTTCCGCAGGGAACGTTTTCAACCCGGCAGGGCAACGTCATCAAATTGACAAAACTGCTGGACGAAGCCGAGACGCGCGCCCTGGCAGTGGTCAGGGAAATCAATCCCGAAATGCCGGAGGCGGAGCAAAAAGAGGTCGCGCGCGCCGTTGGAATCGGCGCGGTAAAATATGCCGATCTCAGCCAGAATCCCCAAAGCGTCGTTACATTCAGCTGGGACAAGGCGCTTGCCCTGAACGGAAATTCGTCTCCCTATCTGCAATACACCTATGCCCGCATCCGCAGTGTTGAAAATAAATATTTCGCCGCGTTTCCGCAAAAAGACTTTCATTCATTTGATATTCTTTTAAAAGAGCCCCAGGAGCGCCTGTTGGCGCTCTATCTGCTTCGGTTTGCGGAAATCGTCCCCTTGGCGGCGCAATTATACAAGCCCAGCGTAATCGCCGATTACCTCTATCAACTGGCGGCGGCTTACAACCTTTTTTATCAAAATGTCCCTTTTCTGAAAGCGCCCGATGGAATCCGCGAAAGCCGCGTGCGTCTCGGCAGTATTATCGCGAAAACGTTGAAACACGGCCTTCAACTCCTGGGCATTGACACTCCGGAGCGGATCTGACCTGCCCGAAATGCTACGCACCCGCCCGCAACGCTGGCGCGTAGCGACTGCGGGCTGGGTAGCATTGCAGGCGGGCGAAAAGAAATGTAGAAGACAGAATGAAGAATGCAGAAACAAACCAAAACCCCCGCCTTCTGGCCGCGCAAATAATCACCCGCTGGCTGTCATCGGGGGATTTCCCCAATCGCATGCTGGACATTGCCGCAAAAGACCGGGCTTTCGCGACGGAAATCGTCCAGGGCGTTGTCCGCTGGAAACGGCCGCTCGAATGGATTATTAAACAAACCGCCCGGCACGTTCCCCCACCCTTGCTGAAATCTTTTCTTCTTACCGGTCTTTACCAACTGCTCATGATGGATCAAGCCGCCGATTATGCGGTGGTCAATGAAACCGTGGCGGCGGCCAAAATAAAATTTTCCTCAAAACAGGCTGATTTTGTCAACGCCGTCCTGCGGCGCGCAATCCGCGACCGCGAAAAAATACTGGCGGAAATTAAGGAACAATCGCCCGGAATCAGGTGTTCCCATCCCGATCTCCTGATCCACCGCTGGACGAAATTTTATGGCGCGGCAAATGTCCTGCGCCTCTGCGAATGGAATAATACGCGTCCGGATATTATCATTAAAATAAACACCTTGAAACCGGCCGACCAAATCCGCGCGTTTGTTTCCAAACTGGAAGGCGTTTTGCCGGTAACAAGCCCCGGTAATTACATTCCCCTGCCCCATGGCCTTCGGATTGAAGATTTGCCGGGATACGCCGAGGGCATGTTTATTGTGATAGACCCGTTTGCCGCCAATGCCATTGAACTCCTGAATCCCCAGCCGGGGGAAACCATTCTTGATGCCTGCGCGGCGCCGGGCGGCAAGACTTTTCTTATTGGCGAAAAAATGCGCGGACAGGGAAAATTGCAGGCCTTTGACGTCAGCGAAGACCGCATTCGGATAATGAAATCTAATTTTCAGCGCTTGCAAATAGCGGATTTCGTTGAAATAAGGAAACAGAACATTCTCGCCCCCATACCAGTTGATAATCAGCGATACGACCGCATCCTGGCGGACGTTCCCTGCTCAAACACGGGTGTAATCCGGCGCAAACCCGATATCCGCTGGCGTTTCAGCTTGAAAGGTTTGAGTTTGATCGCAAAAACCCAGAGGAAAATCCTTGATCGGCTCGCCCTGCTTCTTAGACCCGGCGGAACATTGGTCTACAGCACCTGCAGTCTCGAGCCGGAAGAAAATCAGGCGCTGGTCAAGGCCTGGCTCAAGGCAAATGATTCCTTTCATCTTGCCGCCGAAAAAAAATATTTTCCGCCTGTTACCGGGACGGATGGCGGCTATGCGGCGGCGATTATTAAGAAATAGAGGTCAGAAGTCAGTGGGCAGAGGTCAGAAATAAGAGAAAAAAATCTTCCACTGAGCGCTGATCTCCGACCTCTGACCTCTTGCTTTCACGGCCTGACCATCGGAACAAATCTTACCGGCAAATCATCTTCCTGGATAATTTTTCCGTCTTCCTTACGCAGGATAATCAGCCGTTGGAATCCGGTCCCGAGCGGTAAAATCATCCGTCCGCCTTCTTTTAACTGATCAACCAGCGCCTGGGGCATGTTCTCCGGCGCGCAGGCGACAATAATCGCGTCAAAAGGACGGTGTTCGGGCCAGCCCTTGTACCCATCGCCGGTCAGAACGTGGACTTTTTTATAACCTTCATCGGCCAACGTGGCGCGCGCGTGTTGAGCCAGTTCCGGAATAAGCTCCATGCTGTAGACCTCGGCGCCGCATTCGGCCAGAACAGCCGCCTGATATCCGGAGCCGGCGCCGATCTCCAGCACTTTTTCTCCCGGCTTGGCGTTAATTTTTTCGGTCATATAAGCGACAATATACGGCTGGGAAATGGTCTGGTCATGTCCGATAGGACACGGATAATCGCCATAGGCGTCGCGGAGGTCACGATGCGTTTCCGGGATAAACATATGCCGGCGCACCTTGCTCATGGCCGCAAGCACACGCTCATCCCTGATGCCATAGACGCGCAGTGTCCTGACCATCGCTTCTCTCTCGGCCAGCCAGTCGTCGTCAGGCGTCTTTTGCCGTTTCCGGCCGGCGGCAGATTCCATGTCAAAAAATGGCTGCATAAATGATATTAAACGTTCAGTGCCGCAATGAAGAACAAGAAAAGAATTAACCACGGAGGCACGGAAACACGGAGAAGGTCGCAAAACCAGATTTCAAGCAACGACTAATTACCGTAATTTCAGACGCCGGACTTCCGGTTTTTCCGCCGATCGAGGCAGACCAGCATTGCAAGGCACGAATAACATCAGATAAAAAACTCTACTTTCAGTTCTCCGGTCCATTCAAACTCAAGCGCTTTGTGCTGATCAGACTTATTGGCCTGTGTGTAAGGAGAGAAACCATGGAGCATTTTAATCTCAAAAGGGACGTTTGAATTCAGATGTTTTTCATCTGCTACAAGAATTGAAGTCGTAACGTGTCTGGCGCTTTCTTCGGTGCAGGTGAGCACGGCGGTCTGGCCTATATCCCATCTCATTTTTATAGCGAAGGTCTCATAATGCAAATGAGCTTCAGCCCATCCTTCTCCCATTTCGAGTTCACCGGTCTTGGCCGTATATGCGTCGTCACCGACCCGGAATGTTGAAAAAAGCGGATCATTCTTGGACTTTATTCCAGGTGATATTACCCCCGCCTTATTGTGGGACAGGTAGATCATATTCTGCTGGTCTAATGCATAATCATTACAGGGATACATTCTGTTAAGCGCTTTAAGAGCTGAGATGCCTGCCGTGAAACCATTTTTTCGCACTACTCCCAATGGCAGGGTGAGCCGCGAATTCCCCTCCTGCCTGTTCTCAGGAAGCGCACCCTCCCCCTCTTCCATCAGTCCGAGCTCATAATAAAGGACAGCCAGGGATTCGGAATGCATTTTGTCCATATCGGCCGAGTTTATCGCTTCAACCAGATAATACCGCCCTTCAGGCGAGAGCGAATGGAGGGCCAAACCGTAATCCAGAAAATATTTGTTAACGTTGGTCCTTTCGTCGGCAATCGGAATAAAATCGTAGTTATAATTGAAGAATCTCCTGTAAAATTCGCCGCATTTCAGGAACCTCTCTTTGTGGTTTTTCTTTCCGTCAAGGACGTCAAAAAGCGCTCCTGCGGTAAGTCGGGAATAAACGAGCGATGGACCTCCCTCCCGGTCGTCATTGGCATGTTCTTCAAAATATCCGTCCTTATGGCCTGAAGCGAGCAAACGTTCCGCGAATTCACCCATCTGTTTCGTCCATTCCGGATGATCGAACACCTTGCCGCAATGATATATTCCCTGCATGAAAATGGCGGTATGGTTGTTCGCGTGAACATCATTGGCACCGGCGAAGAAATCCCTGTTGTATTTAATGGCTAAGGGAATCTCCTCTTCGATCAGATCCCTGAACCATTGCTTCTCGTTTTCGGACAGGATGGATTCCATGTGCCGGTACGCAAGCGCAATATGGAATATGAGCCTTCGAAGGGGGAGTTTCCAGATATTGCCCGATTGCGGCTCGTATTTCATAAAAACTTTTTTCTTGTAGTAGGCAATATTATTCTTAATCTTTTCCAAAAGTTTGTGCGCCCTGTTATTACCATCTGCCTTCATCTTCGCGAGGACGGATATCCCGCACGGCAGATAGTCGAAATATGACACGATTTTCTCTGATTCCTTAAGCCCCGGACAGAACGAATCATCAAACACCTCCCTGTCATGGAGATATATTTTCTCCATTGCAGGAAGAATTGCTTTTTCAATCTTTTTGCCGGCCTGGTTTATAAATTCCCTGGTAAGGTTCATAAAAAATCCTAATATATGCTTTAAAAATTGATAATATCATTCTTGACTCTTGGAAGCCATCAATTAAATTTTAGTCAAAGCTTAATCCATTTAAACGCGGAATCGGGAGACGAAAATGTTAGAAATTAGCATCAAGGGGCATTTCTGCGGAGCGCACCGGCTGATCGGTTATAAGGGCAAATGCGCAAATCCGCACGGACACAACTGGGAAGTGGAAGTTTTTTTACGGGGAGCCAAAACAAACCATCTGGGCATGCTGGTTGATTTTAAAGAAGTTAAAAAAGCGCTTCAGGTCGTTTTGGAAAAACTTGATCACCAGGATCTGAATGCCCTGCCGGTTTTTAAGAAAAAAAATCCAACGGCCGAGAATATCGCCAAATTTATTTTTAATAAAATTGCGTCTGAATTCAATTCCCCCGGTTGCCGGCTGGGCCGCGTGCGCGTGAGCGAAACCCCTGGAACAGCCGCATATTACAGCCGACGTTAATGCAAAAGACTGTTCAAGTTTGCGAGACTTTTACTTCCCTCCAGGGCGAATCCACCTTTGCCGGCTGGCCATGTTTCTTTATAAGGTTGACCGGCTGTAACTTGCGTTGCCGGTATTGCGACACCAAATATGCCTGGCGCGGCGGACGCCCCTGCCCCATTGATAAATTGGCGGCTGATTTCAAGGCGAGCCGCCTCCCCCTGGTCGAAGTCACCGGCGGCGAACCGTTGTTGCAACCGGGCGTTTATGATTTACTCAAACTGCTCGTCAAGCGCGGAAAAACCCTCTTGGAAACGAACGGCAGTTTTGATATTTCCCATGTTCCGGAAGACGTCATAACGATCCTGGATGTGAAATGTCCGGGGAGCGGTTCCGCCGGTCAAAATTACTGGCAAAACCTGCGTTGTCTGCGGCATGAAGATGAGGTAAAATTCGTGCTTTGCGGGCGCAAAGATTATGAGTGGGCGCGGCAGGTGACGTCCAAATACCGCCTGATAAAGCGTTGCCATGCGGTTAATTTCAGTCCGGCAGGTGGTTTGCTGAAACCGCAGACTCTGGCTTCCTGGATTATCAAGGATTGTCTGCCGGTGCGGCTTAATCTTCAGCTTCACAAACAGATCTGGCCAACACTCAGGCGGGGAAGATGAAGCAAAAAACGGTCATTCTTTTAAGCGGCGGGCTTGATTCCACGACCCTCCTCCATTATTTAAAGAAACGGCTGGCTTGCCATGCCATTTATGCGCTTACGTTTAATTACGGTCAGAAACACTTTACCCGCGAACTGTCCTGCGCGCGCTGGCAGATAGATCATCTTGGCGTCAGAGAACATCTTGTTATTGACATTTCATTTTTCGCGGGGTTTATCGGCAAATCTTCGGCATTGACCTCGCCGCTTAATCCGGTCCCGGACTACGCCTCCATAAAGCCGAGGGAACGCGTTCAGCCTCCCACCTATGTGCCAAACCGCAACATGATTTTGATTTCCCTTGCCTGCGCCCATGCCGAAGCGCTCGGGGCCGGTTTTGTCTTTTACGCCGCCCAGAAACAGGATCTTTACGGTTACTGGGATTGCACGGAGAAATTCATTGCCGGCATGAACCGCGTCTTAAAGCTGAACCGCCGCAAGCCGGTTGTCCTGCACGCGCCTTTCACAGGTTTCAAAAAAGGCAAGGTGCTTAAAATCGGATTGGGGCTCGGCGTGAACTATGACCATACCTGGTCCTGCTATCGCGGCCAGACAAAAGCCTGCGGGGAATGCCCTTCCTGCGTGGAGCGCTTGGCCGCCTTCAAGGCGAATAAGATAAAAGATCCGCTGGAATACAAAAACACCGGATAAAAGATTCATCTTGGCGCGGCGGAGTCAAACTCGATACGCTTTATGTGATTGTCATTCCCATGACAATGAGAATCCAGATTCATCCGTCTGTGGCGGATTGGATTCCCGCTTCCGCGGGAATCACAAGAAGGGAAAATCATTGAATGCAACGTTAGTAGCTCAGAGCGCCCAGACGGAACAGAGGAAAAAAAAGAGAGCCTATTCTTCTCTTGAACTTTTGACAGTTCCGGTCTTCTGGAAACTCGCCACGATCATTTTTGACAATTCTTCGTCCGGATTTTCAACCAGTTGGCGGGAAAGCACAAATGAGGTCTGGCCGGTGTTATTGGCGATTATCTTCAGGCCGTGCTGAAAATCCTTGAATTTCCGCTCGCAGATTGATTTGGCGGACTTGTCCTGTTCCACGCTCATTTCCACCAATAAATCAACCGCCTCATCGCTGAAAACCAGTTCCAAGCCGTGCATTTCCAGGAAACGGCGGATAAATTCGGCGATTTCATTGCGCAACAAAACCCGCTGCGAATCGCGGTTGGCGTGCAACATTTTTTTCAGGGCCGATTCCGGGTCAAGGATCGTTTCGTAGGTCGCCTCAAATGATTTGATGGCCGTGGACGGCAGTTGAAACTTGTAATTCCGGAACACCCGTTCCAGCACGGTCATCAAACCGCGGGCGCCGGTCTGTTCGGTAATCGCCCGCCGGGCGATCTCGGCAATCGCCTCATTGGTAATGGAAAAATCAATGCCATACCCTGAAAAATCGCGTTGATATTGGGTCAAAATGTTTTCCTCCGAAGAGAGCAGGATCTGTTTCAAGTCGTCGGCGGTCAACTGATCGCACACCACGCGCACCGGCAGGCGGCCGATAAACTCCGGCTCAAAACCGCCGGCAATGAAATCCTGTGTCTGGGCTTTTTTCAGGAATTCACCCGATTGCGGTTCCTGTGTCTCCGCCGCAAAACCGATGGCTGACTTTGCCAGCCGCTGGCGCACGCGATCCGCGATGGCCTCAAAAGCGCCGCTGACAATAAAAAGAATATGCCGGGTATTGATTGTGCGGCGGGGCGATTTTCCCGACTTCTGGAATTGCATCATGGCTTCCATTTGCCCGAGAATGTCCGTTTGGCTCTGCAGGTTGACATCGGTCTCCTCCATCAGCTTCAGCAGATTAACCTGCACTCCGCGGCCGGAAACATCGCGGCCGGCTGAATTCTGGGCCGAGGCAATCTTGTCGATTTCGTCAATGTAAATGATGCCATACTGGGCAAGCTCAATGTCGCCATTGGCGGCGCGCACTAGGTCCCGCACCAGGTCTTCAACATCGTGGCCCACATAGCCGGTCTCGGAAAACTTGGTGGCGTCCGATTTGACGAACGGCACGCCGATCAGGCGCGCAATGCAGCGCATCAAATAGGTTTTCCCGACGCCGGTCGGCCCGAGCAGGATGGTATTCTGCTTGGCATATTCGCGTTCGCGCAGGGAGGGATTTTCCATGCATTGCCGCGCGTGGTTATAATGGTCGCAGATTGCCACGGCGAGCACTTTTTTGGCTTCCTGCTGTTGAACGACGAACCGGTCAAGATAGTCCCTGATTTCGCGCGGTTTCAGGTTGAATTCGCGGATTTTTGCCAGATTTTCGGAAGGCGCATGCGCTTCCTCTGGCTTGTCATTGCCTTCAGCGGCCTCGGGGCGCGGATAACCCATAACGGGCGAAATCTTCGCATTGCGCAGCATTTCTTCAACCTGCTTGCGGAAATCATCCAAAGACGGCGTTGTTTTGTTGTCATTCATTGTAAATCTGCCTTAGTCTATAACACGCAAAAAACAAATACAATCGTTTTTTTTCTTTGATTAGCCGCACCAATGACGCTATATTTCTCCGGCAAGGAAAACAGAAGGGAAACAAAGCAATGCGGGCGCTGACTGGCATTCAATCATCGGGCAAATTACATCTCGGCAACTATTTCGGCATGCTGAAGCCGGCGCTGGAGTTGCAGAATAAAAATGCGGAAACTTACTTGTTTATCGCCGATTATCATGCTTTAACCACCATTCAAGCTGCGGAGACATTGCGCGAAAACATAAGCGAGATTGCGCTTGACGCTTTGTCCTGCGGCCTTGATCCCGCCAAAACCGCTTTTTACCGCCAAAGCGACGTTCCGGAAGTCCTGGAACTCGCCTGGCTGCTTTCAGTCGTCACCCCGATGGGGTTGCTGGAACGCTGTCATTCATACAAAGACAAATTGGCGCGGGGCATCCCCCCGAATCACGGGCTCTTCGCCTATCCGGTTCTTATGGCGGCCGATATCCTCGCTGTTCAGGCCGACGTGGTGCCGGTCGGACAGGACCAGAAACAACACGTTGAGGTAACGCGCGATATTGCCATAAAGTTCAACAACCTATTCGGAGAAATATTCAAAATTCCCGAACCGTTTATCAAAAAAGATGTCGCGGTGGTGCCGGGTATTGACGGACAAAAAATGTCAAAGTCATACAACAATACCATCAAAGTCTTCACCACGCAGGATGAATTGCGCAAGACCGTCATGCGGATTGTCACGGACAGCAAGACGGTCGCCGACAAAAAAGACCCGGATAAATGCAATGTATTCGCTTTATATAAACTTTTCGCCGCAAAGGATAAATGCGATCAAATGGCCGACCGTTACCGGAACGGCGGGATCGGCTACGGCGATGTAAAAAAAGAGCTGGCGGAGCTTATCTGGCAATATTTCGCCCCGGCCCGCGCCAGACGGGAACAGCTCCAGTCAGATCCGGGCGGCGTTGAGCGCATTTTGCGCGCGGGTGCCGAAAAGGCCAGACCAGTCATTCAAAACACTTTAAAAAGAGCGCGAAAAGCTGTAGGTTTAGAGTAGGATAGCATTTTATATAAACAATCATGGAAGCGCATGATTGTCATTCCCGATTTTCCGCTACGGGCGGATCAGCCTATGGCTGAAATCTGGAATCCAGAAAATGTCGCCCGATGGAACAAGATTGAATACTTGATTCCCGCCTGCGCGGGAATGACAGACATACACGGTGAAATATGCCGGTTCAACAGACTGATGAATTAAAAATCAAACTGGAAGTCTTTGAAGGACCGCTTGACCTTCTTCTCTATTTGATCAAGAAAGACGAACTGGATATCTATGATATCCCCATTGAGCTCGTCACGCGCCAATACATGGAATACCTCGGCCTGATGCGCATGCTTGACCTGGATATTGCCGGCGATTTCCTGGTCATGGCGGCAACGCTCCTCATGATTAAAAGCCGGATGCTTCTGCCGCCGGAAGAACGCCCGGAGCTTGAACCGGAAGAGGAAGACCCGCGCTGGGATCTCATCCGCAAGCTGGTGGAATACAAGAAATTCAAGGATGCCGCCGGGATGCTGCAGACAATGGAAACGATCCAGGGCAATTCGTTCCTGCGCGAAAGCGAAGAGCCGGTCATCCCCCAGGTGCCGGAAATTGAGCTGGACGAAGTGACTATTTTTGATTTGATATCGGTGTTTAACGAGGCCTTGAAAAGAATTCAACCGGAAGTAATCGGCGAAATTGTCGCCGAGCGGATAACGGTGGCCGACAAGATCGAAATGCTGCTTGCCATAATAAAGGAGAAAACAAGCGTTCCGTTTTTCAAGCTCTTTGACCACCTTTCAACCCGGCATGAAATCATCTGCACATTTTTAGCCGTGCTGGAACTCGTCCGATTGCATCAGATAACCGCCCAACAGGACAAAACGTTCGGCGATATAATGATTGTCCGCACAACTGAATAGTTACTCTGGATTCCCGATTCCGCCTGTGGCGGATCGGGAATGACAGATGCGTTAAAATTACAATATAATCAGGAAACATGAAGCATGACAGTCCCGAATGAACAATTAACTCTGAAAAAAATAATCGGCGCCATGTTGTTTGCCGCCAGAAAACCATTGAAGCCGGCCGAGCTGAAAACGATTTTCAGCGATACGTCCGCAGATGGCGAGGAAGCTGGCTGCGGCCAGTTTGCAAAGATCAAAGAAAGCGAAATTTGCGCCGCGCTGGAACAGATAAAAATTGACCTGATCCAGACCGCCACCGGCATTCACCTTGCCGAAGTAGCCGGCGGATTTCGCCTGCAAACCGATCCGGAATGCGGGCCGTGGGTGCGCCGCCTCTTGAACAGCGGCAAACCAAACCATCTTTCAAAGCCGGCGCTGGAGACATTGGCCATTATCGCCTATCGCCAGCCCGTGACGAGAACCGAAATTGAATCAGTGCGCGGCGTCAATATTGACCACATTATGCGGAATTTGCTGGAATGTCAGCTGATAAAAATTGTCGGCCGCAGTAAATTACCCGGCCATCCGATGCTTTATGGCACAACCCAGATTTTTCTTGAACATTTCGGACTGCAAAGCATTGATCATCTGCCGGGTATTGAACAATTGCGCCGCAAAGAAGAGGAAAGAAGACAAACGCAGTCAGAACAACCCGAACCGGAAAACACTCCGGAATCAGAGGTTGATGACCATGTGGAGAAGGCTGATTCTCAAAATCATATCGCTCCGGAAGAAAAAAAGGACGAAGAAAAAGACGAGGAAGAAGAATACGACGACGAGGAAGAAGATGACGAGGATGATGAGGAAGAAGATGAAGCTCAAGGATCCGCTTCCGCGCCATCGCCGCAATCGAACGAAACCGCAGCATCATCGGGAACAAACCATGACGAAAATACATAACCTGCGCGATAAAATTGACGATCTTGACAAAACAATTGTCCGCCTTTTGAATCAGCGCGCCTCGCTGGCCATGACAATCGGAAAGTTCAAAAATAAATCGCAGGCCGAAACATACGTGCCATCCCGGGAAAAGGCGGTCATGAATAATATTGCCAAAGCCAGCCGCGGCCCCCTGCCCCATTCGGCGTTATCCTCCATTTATCGTGAAATCATGTCGGCCTCGCTGGCGCTGGAAAAAAACATCCGCGTGGCGTATATGGGACCGCAGGCATCGTTTTCCCATCAGGCCGCCCTGCGCCGGTTCGGAAAAAGCGTCGGTTATCTTCCCTGCGAAACAATTGACGACGTGTTTGAACGGGTTCAAAGAAAGGAAGCCGATTACGGGGTTGTGCCGGTTGAGAATTCAACCGAAGGCGCGGTTACCAATACGCTCGACTGTCTTGCGGAAACTGATTTGAAAATCTGCGCGGAAATTTACCAGCCGATCGCGCATTATTTGCTCGCCGCCGGACCGCGCGCCGGCATCAAGCGCATCATAAGCAACCCGAATGTTCTCGGGCAATGCCGCAAATGGCTGCGGAGCGAAATGCCTGGCGCGGAACTGGTGGCGGTTGCCAGCACCACGCGCGCGGCCGAAATGGCCGCCAAAGACAAACATGCCGCCGCAATCGCCGGCAAGCTGGCCGCCGATGTTTATCGCCTTAACATCCTGAACGCGGATATTCAGGATGTCAGCGGCAATATGACCCGTTTCCTTGTCATCGGCAGAACATCGGCTGAAAAGACCGGTGACGACAAAACTTCGGTTCTGTTCTCAGTGAAACACCGTGCCGGATCACTGCATCAGGCCCTCGGTTCGTTCAGGAAGTATAATCTCAATATGACCAAGATTGAGTCGCGCCCAAGCCGCCTGAAAGCCTGGGAATATTTGTTTTTTGTTGATATCGAGGGGCATCGCTCCGACGCAAACGTCCGGAAAGCTTTGCATGATCTGGATAAACACTGCCTTCTGCTGACGTTGCTCGGATCCTATCCCAAAGCCATTGAATTCGCAGGGAGCGAAGCGCACGGATAAAAACTTTTGACGGAAGGCGTGATTCATGAAATCAATCGCAAAACAATGGGTGACGAATCTCGGGCGGTACGAGACTGGCAAGCCGATTGAAGAAGTGGCGCGCGAACTCGGGTTTGACAGCGCGGAAGACATCATCAAGCTGGCTTCAAATGAAAACGCCCTGGGGCCATCCCCGCTGGCCGTACGCGCGATGAAAAAAGCCGCCCCGCAAATGCACCGTTATCCGGACAGCAGCGCTTATTACCTGCGCCAGGCACTGGCGGAAAAACTGCGGGTCCAGCCCGATCAGATTTTAATCGCCAACGGCAGTAACGAGATAATCGAGTTTATCGGCCATGTTTTCCTGGACGGCAAAAGCGAAGCGGTCATTGCCGACCGCGCATTCGCCATCTTCCGGCTGATAATCGAAATGTTTGAGGCGCGTCCGGTTATCGTCCCAATGCGCAATTTCACTCACGATCTCAAGGCCATGCGGGCGGCGATAACGCCGCGCACGAAAGTCGTCTTCATTGCCAACCCGAACAATCCGACCGGGACAATGGTCAAGGCCGATGAACTGCACGCCTTTATGAACAGCGTGCCGCCGCACGTGATCGTGGCCCTGGATGAAGCTTATATTGAATTGCTGTCCCCGGAGATGCAGCCCGACACTTTGCGTTACGCGCGGGAGGGGCGTAAAATAATTATTTTGCGCACTTTTTCCAAAACTTATGGATTGGCGGGATTGCGGATCGGATATGCGGTCGCGCCGGCGGAAGGGATTGAACTGATGGCCCGGGTCCGCCAGCCGTTCAATGTCAATGACATGGCTTTAAAAGCGGCCATTGCGGCCATCAAGGATGACGCCTTCGTGGCCAGGACCCGGGAAATGGTCGGGAAAGGATTGCGCTTTTTTGAAACTAATTTCAACCGGCTCGGCCTGGAATATATTCCCTCGGCGGCCAATTTTATGCTTCTCAAAGTCGGCAACGGACGCAGGGTTTTTCAGGAACTGCAAAAAGAACAGGTAATTGTCCGCCCGATGGATGGCTACAATCTGCCGGAATATATCCGCATCACCATCGGCAAACACGCTGAAAATAAATGCCTGTTAAAAGCCTTGCAACAAGTTTTGCCAAGGCAGGTTTCATAAGTCAGGCGCGCCGGCTTCCGCGCCGTTTTCTTCCCCATAATTTGCGGCGGATGGGGCAAGTTCCGCGGCGTGGCCGGTTGCGCCGGTTGATTCCGGGATGGTGAGATTCACGCCGGTGGCGGCGTCGAAAACATGGGCCAGTTCCATTTTGCAACACACCTCGACCTGCGGTTTTAACTTTTCAAACAAGGAAGAATCCATCCGCATCTGGAAATGATTTTTTCCGGAGGTGAGATGCACGATCACCTCGTTGCCGAGTTTTTCGGTCACGTCAACATTCCCTCTAATGATTCCATCCGCCGGTCCGGAAAAAATTTCCTTTAATGAAAGCGACTCGGGACGGATGCCAAAGAAAACTTCCCGATTCTCATGGTTCTTGATTTTTGCATTCATCAATTCCGGCAAACGCATTTGAAATGTTTCTCCGTCAAATGCATATCCGGCGCCGGCGCGCGCTATCTTGCCCGCGAACAAGTTCATGGGAGGCGTGCCGATGAATCTGGCCACAAACGTGTCCGCCGGATACCGGTACACGGTCAACGGTTCCGCCGCCTGCAGCGCCAGCCCGTCTTTCATCACCACGATCCGGTCGCCCAGGGTCATGGCCTCAACCTGGTCATGGGTAACGTAAATCATGGTGGTATTCAGCTTCTGGTGCAGATGCATGAGCATGCCGCGCATTTCAACGCGCATCTTGGCGTCCAGGTTGCTCAAGGGCTCGTCAAAAAGAAACACCGCCGGATGCCTCACAACAGCCCGGCCCAGCGCCACCCGCTGGCGCTGGCCGCCCGATAATGCCGAGGGGCGGCGGTTTAGATAGTCAGTCAGGCCAAGTTCTTTGGCCGCGCCTTCCACGCGCGCCTTGATCTCACGCCGCGGCACTCGTCTCAGCTTGAGTCCAAACGCCATGTTGTTATAGACGGTCATGTGCGGATACAAAGCGTAATTTTGGAACACCATGGCAATATCCCGGTCTTTCGGGGGGACATCGTTGACCACTTTTTCGCCGATCTTTATCTTTCCCCGGCTGATTTCCTCCAGGCCGGCAATCATGCGCAGGGTGGTTGATTTCCCGCATCCCGACGGTCCCACGAATATCACAAATTCCTTGTCGCGGATTTCAAGGTTGAAATCCTTCACCGCCGGTACGTTTCCCGGATATATCTTCCAGACTTTTTCCAGTGTTACTTTTGCCATTTGTTTTTTTCCTTTTCTATTTTACTTCATGGAAGGGATGACAATGCCGCGAAGAATTATTTTCTGGCAGAACAAGAACACCAACAGGGTCGGGATGGAGGTCATTACGAACCCGGCCGTCACAATCCATGGTGTTGCGGCAAACCACTGCGAAGCTTGGTACATCCAGACGGCGATTGTCCACATCTGCTTGTTCTGGCAGATGATGATGGCCCATTCCCATCCGTTGTAGGCCGCCACAAACGCCCCAAGCGCGTTAATTGCGAGGATGGGCTTGACCATCGGCAATGTTACCAATAAAAATATCTGCCATTCCCGCGCCCCGTCAATTGTCGCGGCCTCATACAACTCCGGCGGCAGGCTGTCAAAGAACCCTTTCAGGATGAAGATTGCCATGCCGTTCGCCGCACCCGGCAGAACCAGGGCGAAGAATGTATTCAGCAAATGCAGATCACGCATCAGTAAATACGCGGGAATGGCGCTGACCATGGCCGGGAATGCGATGGTCGCCAACATGTACACGATGATTTTGTCCTGACCTTTCAGGTTGAAACGCGAAAGCGCATATGCCGCGATCGGATTGATGGTCAAGGTGCACAAGATGCTCATGCTCACCAATAACAAGGTCACCGGTATTGCCCGCGATGTTTTCAGCAGGTAATCGCAGATGATCGCATAATTAAACCGCATCGGCGCGCATGTCAACGCCCATTCGTTTTTCACGAAAGTTACCGTGTAAGCCACGTCAAACCGCGGGAACGCCTCCTCAATCCGTTCCAGGTTCCAGCCGTAGGTCCGGTTAATCTCCGCCAGGTCATGATATTTGTCCAGCAAATATTGCTGATACGCTGTTTCCGATGAATGCAATATGCGTTTTTCAAAAGGCAGGGAAATCACGAAATCCGCCCAGATTTGTCTTAATCCTTTTTGTCCCCGCGGCGCTTCGGAATGCAAAGGAATATCGTCCCATGTTTTACAGTTCATTTCCACCAGTTTGTTGAAATAATCAATGTTCTTATAACGTTCCTTGAGAAATTTGCGGTATCGTTCCGTCAATTCCGGCGTCACGCGGACCGTGGTCCAACGCGCGGGATAGCGGGTCTCCACAAATCTCCGCCACAGCTTCTGGATGTCCTTCCCGAAATCGGGCGGGATCGGGCACGGGGTCTTCCATAAATCACGATAGGCCGTGCCGGCCATGTGGTTATAAATATCCACCGTAAACTGATTCCGTCCGTCCAAGCCCGCCAGATTACGCACTTCATCGCTTTCCAGGTAGCGGTACCACCACCAGCGGATCATCATCGGCACGGCCGGCGAAGCCGGCGCCTCTTTCGCCTTGAACGTCCGCCAATGGCGTTTGATGCCGTCGGCGCAGACGGCGGTTACCGGGAACACATTTTCAGTTTTCCCGTAACTAACGTTATGCGCACGAAGATATTTCAGCCATTTTTTTTCAAGACCAGGAGTGAAACAATGTCCGGCGCACGCCGCCTTGACGCGCATAAAATCAAGATATTTTGGTTCGTCCTCGTATGGAAACCACGTTGGCAGGCCGCTCCTCTCCATTTGCCGTTCCACTGTGAAAGAAAGGTAAAAAAACGATTCATAGGACACCCCCCAGGCCTGATTCAACAATTTCAAGGCATCCTCGTTCGGATCCCCTGCCCCGCTCGACGAATGTCCTTGCGCATACAACTGTTCCAAATAAACGGCGGCGCGCATGTCGGGAAAAGCGCACATGCTGTCTTTCAAGGAATAATTATCCATAAACCGGGCGTAATCCGCCGCGATTAATTTCCATTGCTCTTCATTCTTCGTAAAACCATTCAAATACTCGTTCGCCACGCGATCCACCGTATCTATATCGCGTCCACTGGCGGTCCAGCGCGTCCAATGCTCAGGTATCCCGTAAAAATAAGGACGCATCAGGCGCACGTCGTCGAAATATAACACCAAACCCTTGATAAACCGGTCCGGCCGCGACCATAAATAGCGGGGAATTGGACGATAGCGCTCATAGTCAAAACCATTGGACATGGAACTGCTCAATGTCATCAAGAAGGGGATCACCATCGTTGCCCCCAGCAGGCTCAGGATGAGATAAGTCAGGCCGATCATTATCCGGATGGTCCATGAACTGCGCCCCACTTTTGGTATAATCGCCATTACTTCCACTCCGCCTTCTTGAATTCCACTTTCCTTAACATCTGAATCTGCAAATAGGTGAATCCGATCAACATCACGCCCAGCACCCAGGCCATGGAGGTCGCCATGCTGAACCGCAGATAATTATAGGCCTCCAGCCAGATGCGCATGCCAATGACCATGGTCGCTTCGCCCGGCCCGCCGAAGGTCAACAGGAATATATTGCCCATATTCTGGAAGGTGGCGATAAACGCACCCACAAAATTGATGATGATCAGGGGCAGGAGCGTTGGAAACGTAATGTGCCGCAATTTGTGCCATATTCCGGCGCCATCCATGTCCGCCGCCTCATAGATATCATCCGGCACGGCCTTCAAGGCCGCGATATAGATCAAGCTTGCCATGCCCATGCTGGCCCAGACGGTCGGGATCACGCAACAGATCATCGCCAGCCGCGGATCCGTCAGCCAGGTCAGCGGTTCGATATTCACGAACGGCAGTTTGTTCAATAATCCGATCAATCGGTTTAAAAAACCGTTCGGGGTGGGATCATACATCAGTTTCCACAACAGCGCAATCACGAGCCCGCTGGAGACCTGCGGCAGGAAAAACAAAGTGCGATAAAACATTTTCCCCCGCGGCACTTCGGTCAGCAAAACCGCCAGAATAATCGGAGCCGTGAATGTAAAAACCATGTTTAAAGACACAAAATACATCGTTCGTCCGATGCTCGCCCAGAACGACGGGTCCAGGGACATGGCGATAAAATTGTCCAAGCCGACGAATTTTCCGCCGCCGACTATTTTATAATCCTGGAAGGCCATGACCATGCCGCGCATTAGCGGATAGTAGCTCCAGACACCGATCAGGATAATGGCCGGCGCCAGCAAGGCCCAAGGCATCCATCCCCGATAGACTTGTTTTGACACATCCGCGCGTTTGACCAGGAGTGATCGCACTATAAAAAAAATAAATATCACCATGACCGCCACCAGCGCGGCGAATATCAGCCGCGCCCAGTCCCGGTAGCGATCCAGCCTTTCCCTGGGAAAACCGAACATTACGCCCGTATTCGCCTTCCGCTCCACTTCTTTTAATGCCGCGCGATAATCGAAATTTTCGCCGGTCTCAGAAATGATCAGGCTGATCATTTCCCGGTTCAGGCAACTGTCCATCGTGATCCAGAATCCCATAAATGGTTCCGTGTATACCGCGATCTTGCCTTCACGCAATTCCTTGAAATTCGCCGCTATCCCCGCCGGTATATCCCTTAAATATTCGTCAAACCCCAGACGTTTCAGGTCGTTCGGATCAATAAAACGCGCATTCCCGGATATAACCTGATGCCGGATCGCCTGATCTTTCAATCGTTTGTCGGCCAGGACCGTGAGTATCCGCCAGATTTGATCGCGATCGGACTTCGAACGGCTTTTTGCGTCTTCGCATATGCCCGTGTAATGGTTGAATATGTTGACAACCCGTTTTCCGTTTGGTCCGGCCGGAAACGGAAACCACCCCAGCAAGTCCGGCGCAATCCCGACCGATTGTCCAGCCGATGATAAATTCTGAACGGTCCATAGCATCATGCCCACTTCGCCGCGCTGGAACATTCCAAATACATCCGTGCCACTCTGGCCGGTCGATCCCCGCGCCACGCCCGTGATCACGTCTTCCGGTTTAAAACCGATTTTGCGCCGGCCGACCATGATGTAGCCGTTCTCAATATCAGCCGCAGTCAGATTCACCGGTTCTTTCGTTTTTGGATCAATCAGCCACTTCATCCATCTTAACCGGTAATACAAATCCGCGGCCGCCATTCCAGCTTCGGAAGCAAAATCCGCGCGCCATTTCGGCTCCACCTTGACCAAATCTTCCCCTTCCGGCGTTATAAATGAACTTGCCTCAGCAGGAAATTGATATGTTTTGCCAGTCTTCGGACTGACCCTGGTTTGCACAACCGGCCGGCCGCCGGCCGATTCCAGCCATGGCAGCCACATGTAACCATCCGGCCAAATGGCAAAACCACGCTGTCCATTCTGGAACACCGCGCCGGGTATCTTCCTGGCCGGATCGGTCAGCTTCTGGCACCAATAAATGAATTCATTCCAGGTCCGCGGTGGACGGTTCACGTCCAACCCGGCCATGCGCGCCAGATCAGTCCGATATATTATGCCCGTAATATCATCGTGAATAACCGGCAACCCATACACCTTGCCTTTGACGGTGGCCACCTGCCGCCACAGCTCCGGGATATTTTTCCAGCCGTCCCATTTCGCCTCCTCCAGATCAATCTGTCCATTACCGTTCAAGTCATCGCCGATCCATTCATTCAGCGGATACAAAAACCCCTGGTTGATGTCGTTGCGAATAACGTGAAAACACGAAAAGAGAATGTCGGGCGCCGTTTTACCCGCCAGGGACATCATTAAGGCCGTGCGCGTGCCGCCGGGAAGCTGCAAGCCCGACCATGCTCTTATGATCAAATTCGAATCCGCCCTGGTCATGGCGCAAAGCGCGCGCGTGGATTCCTGGAAGGCCGCATACGGGTAATTCGGATTGTATATGCTCGGATCAATGGAGACAACCGTCGGCGCCGATTTTAAGACCGTGGCCAGTGCCAAAAACAACACCCAACTTGACATGGCCCGTGAAAAAAACATGTTTGGAGCTTAATGGATGAAAAAAACTTTGCCAAGCTAAAAAAAATCACGACCGTAAACTTATGGCGCTGTTCGGCATTGGCCGGCGGAAAACGATCAAACCCGGCCAAGGCTCAGCATGCCAAAAATTGGCGCGGATTATAAATAACCGCCATCCTTGTTTCCAATACATCCAGGCGTTTTTACAGATTGCAGGCTAAATTTTGCTCAATTCACCGCGAATCTGCAAAAGTCGGGCTGGGCTGAAATAAATCAAGGCGCGTTTGTCTCCCCATAGAGCTGAGCCTTAAGGCGCCGATATCCTTCATAAAATGACTGATATTTTTGCGCATTATTTTTATCCGGAACAAAAACGCGCCCGGGTTGATACAATGCCGCGCTGGACTCCGCGAGTGATTTGAATCCGCCGTTTCCCACGGCCGCCAGCATGGCGGCGCCCAACACGGCGGCCTCAAATACAACCGGTTTTTCCACGTTCATGCCGGTAACATCCGCCTTGATTTGCAGCCATAAACTGTTTTTTGCGCCGCCGCCGATGGAACGGATAATATCCACCGGGAAACCGTTCCCGCGCATCAACTCAATGTTTTCCCTCAGGGAATAGGCGAGCGATTCAAGCAGGGCGCGAAACAAGTGCGCCTTGGTATGCCGGAGCGCCAACCCGTAAAACGCCCCTCTTGCCAAAGGATTGGGGACCGGCGAAAAAGCGCCGTCAAAACAGGGAAGCGCAAGCAATCCATCCGATCCGGGTGGAATCGCGGATGCCAGCCGTTCCATATCTTCCAATGAAGCGGAAGAAAAAAACTCGCGGCGAAACCAGTCCAGAACCAGCCCGGCGGTTTTGGAATAGGCCAGGATAAACCATGAATGCGGGATCGGGAAACGGCCGGAAAGCAAGCCGGCCGGCAAGCCCTTTGGCTTTTCCTTTGCCAGGGTCACCATGGCCAGACAGGTGCCGCTGGTTTCGGATAAAATACCGGGCCGGCAGTTGCCGGCGCCAAGCGCGCCGGCATATTGATCGTTGGTTCCGGCCACGAGCAGTGTTTCCGGCGAAAGCCCCCACTCTTCCGCCATCGGCCTTATAACCTTCCCAATCGGCGTTCCGGGAATCAGGATGGTTGAAAGCTGGGACAAATCAATCCCGCCCGCCTTCAGGATGACAGGATCATATTTGTCCTCATCGGGCGTCAACAGGCCGGTGCTTAACGCCGTATTGACATCTATCGCCGGAATACCCGTCAGGCGATAGGCAAAATAATCGGGCAACAACAGGAATCGGCGGGCTTTGCGCATAACCTTCGGGAAATGCGCCTGTAACCATTTGATTTTACAGACAGTATAAATCGGATTAATCCGGCCGGCGGCCAAAGGCACAGCCCGGCGCAGTTCATCAGCTTCGAGCTGGGCGCGGCTGTCATACCACAAAATCGCGGCATGCAGGGGCTGGTCATTTTCATCCAGGCTGACAAATGTTTCGCCCTGGGATGAAACCGCCATGGCGGCAATCCGCGCGCCGCTTTGCGCAACCGCTTCCCTGACCGAAGCGCGGGCGGCATCATAAACAAGATTGATCGAAATATCCGCATGCCCCTGCGCTGATACGATGGGATCAACCCGGCGCTGGCTGAATCCAAGCAAGGCGCCTTTCTGATTAAAAACACCGGCCTTGACACCGGTGCCGCCGATATCAAGTCCAAGATATGCTTCTTTAATCATAATTATCAACCACAGTTTTCCATCAGGCCCATCACCCAATCCACTTCTTCATAACCGGCGATGATCGGAAGCTTGGTCAGGGCCACGGGCGGACAATCGGTTTTATAGGTCTGGACACTGATATCCAGCCCATGGATTTTCAGTTGCCGGACAAATTCCCGGGATTGATTGATATCGCCAAACTCAATTCCCAGCAAATGACGGCGGCCGTGAATGCCGGTCACGATTCCCTTCCGGCGCGCCGCCCATCCGCGCAGGCGTTGTTCGTAATAATCACCCACGGCCCGCGTAATCTCCGCGTTCTTTTCCGCCCAATGCATCGTGATAAGGTAAGCCAGCGCGGCCAATTCCTCCTGCCCGTTCGTCACCAACGCCCCGAATTGCGACAGAACATCCAGACGCGAATTCAACAACAGACGCGACGCCGGATACTCGCCGCCCGGGAACCCTTTGCCGATGGCCACCATATCCGGTTCCAATCCATATTCCTTGAACATGAATAAATCCGGGTGCCAGAGACAGGACTGGATTTCATCCACGCACGTCGGAATATCCCGTTTCCGGCATTCTGCATAGGCCCGCCGTAAAAATTCCGGGGTGAGCAGGCGTCCGCCGTAATTCATCATTATAATTTCATGGAAGAATCCGGCGACCTTATAGGGCGGGCGGTCATAGCGATTCAGCATGGCTTTCAATTCATCAGCCGGCGCATTGGGCCGCACATTACGAACCATGAGCAGACGCCGCTTTTCCATCCGCTCCCGCCAGGGCGCCCACATGCCCCTCAGCATTTGGGCCGTGATCGTGGTCCCATGATAGTTCGCCTGCAATCCGCCCTGATCGTTGCCGAGTACCACCAGAACGGGAATGCGGCCGGCATAACGGGGATGAGATTGTTCCGGCTGGGAAGCGTAAAAGCGCGCCAGCACAAGCTTGAGCGCCGCTTCCATTGCCAGACTTCCCGTTTCAAGATTCAGCGCCCGATTCACACCGGAAGAGGATTTGCCCGTCACAATACGTTTCAAAGCCGCTTGTTCACCGGATGCCATCCCGCGTGCCGTCCGGATTAATTCCATTTCCAGTTTACGGGTCAGATAGCCCCGCGTGTTATTATGAGTCGCATTGGGAATTCCGAGCAATCGCGCAATATTTATCAAACGATAGCCTGGAAAGGCATGCCCAACCGGCGCATGATAATGTTCGCTTTTCAAGGTAAAATATTGCCGGCCATCTTCGCCCACACGGAAATAGCCGTAACCGTTCAAGGGCGCTTGTTCCACGCGCGTGGCGGCTTCAAATGCGCGCGTGGTCGCCCCGCCGGCGGTCCGCCGCAAGGCGCTGACAACTTTTTTACCGGTCCGCGGCAACAACGCCTGCAAACGTTTCTGCATCGCCGAGGGGAAAAATTCAATGGATTCCCTGGCGAGTCTCCTTAATGGGCCAATCGCCCGTCCGGTCAACGCCGCCTGCGCTCCGCAAACGGCATTGAGGTAATCAACGCCCGCGAGATCACTTAATGACATTTTTATCGGAACAAAAGACGTTTTGCGCGGTTTCATTTTAGTCCTTTTCTTATACTGCATGCTTGATTCGTTGCTTTGTTTGTCATTCTGGCCTCCGGCCTCTGACCTCTTTCTTCAAATCTCCTCCGTATCCCAACCCATTAAATTTCCAAATCCAGCGAGGGTATTCATATCGGCATTATACACCAGGGCCGCATGATGCGTTCCGCCGGCCCGGCTGTATGCTTCCAGGAAATCAGCAACCGGCAAAGCCGGTTTCATCCATCCCCGGACCGAGTCTGAAAATTTATCTTTTCCTTTCGCCGTCTTCATGCCCACCGGCGCCAGGATGAGCCGGAAACGATCTTCCGGCAATGGTGCCAGATTCACAAAAACGGCGTTTCCGGCGCGCAAACAGCCAGCCGGTTTGACTGGATTTTCCACATCCCCGAAAACGAACGGATATTCCATTAAAGACGGTTTGCCCGCCAACAGGCTTGTATTTACCTCGCCCATGTGGCTGAGGAAAATGGTCTGTCCTTTCCAATCCGGGCAAAACATCTCGGTAAATGTCGTCTCCGGATAAACCGAAGAAAGCGCCCCGACAAGGGCGGCGGTCAACACATCGCCTTCGCCCGCGTATCCAATACCACGCGCCATCGCGAGACTCGCCTCCAGAAACGGCACGGTCGGCAAACCGCTCTTGCGGTTGACATCCAAAAAATTGACCGTGAAACCGGTCAATTTTTTATCTTTTATCCAGCGCCGCACCGCCAGGCCGATCCGCGCGGAACGCTCATGCGCCTTTGCAATGCCATTTCGCGCTGAAAAACATTTGAGATTTGAATTTATTTCAGATTTCAAATCGCGAGCCGATATGCCCCGGCATATATGGCTCAACTGGCGGCAATCGGCGGCAACTGTTTGCATGCCGATTTTTTTTAATACGTTTGCCGGCACGTAAAAATCGCCCATACCGGGAAACGGTCGGCCGATGCTCCCCACCCGGCTTTGGCGCATGGCCGATGCTATTTTTGCGGAACGGACCCTGTCAACAATCCGGTCCAGCACGTTGGATTGGCGCCAATGACCGGCTTCAATACTAAACAGTTTGCCATTGCGAATGAGAAGATTGCACATATCCTGCACGCCGTGAATGCCGTGGTTGGACATGATTTTTTCCGGCGATTGCGAAGGCGAGAAATCATAATCAGGCGTTGTATCCAGGACAATAACCGGCAACCTTGTTCGCGATAAAACTTCCGCCGATTCCAGCGAAGGCGAATAAGCCAGGTGCAGGGTAACGATGGCGTCAACTTCCGCCTTTTCAAAAGATTTCACCGCGGCGGCAAACTCCGGTTTCAGGCGGCAAATTTTTGCCTCGACAACGTCAAGACTTTTGCGCGCAAGTTCCACGGCGATGGCATTATAAAATTCTTCAATTTTCTCCCGTCGGTCGGGCTTGCAAACACGATCATACAGTTCCAGATATAACGGCAATAGTCCGATTTTCATTTGAATAATGTTCCTTTTTTTCTCGCCAAGACCGCCAAGTTTTTTATAAAATATATTCCAAATCTTAATATCACCTTTGCGTTCTTTGCGCCTTTGCGAGACATTTATCTTTGTTTTTTCAGCAATCGCTGAGCGTTATTATAAAACACATCCTCCACGTCGCCGGCGCTCAATTTCACGGCATGCGCCGCGCGGCGGAACGCGTCCAGTTCCTCATACATAAAAAACGTCAGGCGAGCCGCCTGGGGCGCATCAACTTCCCGCGTATGGCTGTCGCCGGAAACATCGCCATACAGTCCTTTCGGCACGAGGTTAATGTATTTGCCGTTTTCGCAAATCCGTCTGGTCCGCATGCGCAAAATCGGCAAATCACTCCCGAACAGGACCCGCTTCGGGCCGACCGTTTCCAGTAGTTGCCGGAAAGCTTCCGCATTCGTGTTGGCGGAAATATCAAAACACATTTTCCTGGTTTTTGCCAGAACCTTAAACGCGTCCCCAATATCCTCCGGGCAGTATGCCCGGCCGACGTGCGCAATGATCAGCTTGATATCCGGATAACGTTTTTCTATCTCCAGCATTTGCGCCAGGTTCACCGGATCGCGCAAACGGTCATTGCGGGGAATATGGAGCATCATGACCCAGCCATGGCGATTAAGCACGTCAAGTTGATGATGAGGAAAGAAATCAAAAATACGGATTTCAGCGGTTGGCAGATAAGCCGGCGCCAGGCTCAGGTAACTTTTTGCGCCCAGGAGGCCGTCAGCCTCAATTTTATTTTCGAACTCCTTCGCGCTCCATTGCGGATGGGAGAAAATCAATGCCGGATATTTTTTTTCCCGCGATACTTGCGCGATATAATCATTGGCCTTATCGAATGATTTTTCCGCTACAAGATTAGTGAACATCAAGGGGACAACCATTTTGCCCGGGAACATCAGGCGATAGGTTTCCTCCAGATGCTCAACCGGATTTTCATCCGCCACTTTTGCCGGCCAGGATACAGTTCTCTGCGGCGTTCTTTTTTTCTTTTCATTGAACCGCTTGAGCCAGACATGGGTATGGATATCAATGATTTTATCCGGCAGCCAGTGGCCCAGGCGTTTCTCATAAAACTCGCGGTCAACCGTTTTAACTTCAAATAATTGTTTCATTGTTTTCAATCCTGTTTGCATGATTTTGTGACTTTAGTGCGTCTTCATGGCTATATTCCTTTATATCCGATTTTCTTCCAGATTTTGCCGGCCAGAAAGAGTCCTTTCGGGGATGGTTTTGGAGTCCCGAGGATGCTCGGCGGCAGTTTTTTAAACCCAAGCTTTTCATGCGAAGGGAACGGAGAATATGTGTCTTTCTCATATGCCTTCCGGATTAATTCCTTCCGGAAATCAGGCACTTCAAACGGCTTCCCGTCTTCCAGGGCGCTCTTCCAAGCCAGGATGCCGACCGACGACATTGCCACGCCGCGATAGACGTCCAGAAACGGCTGTTTGCCGGTCCGGATCGCGTTCCCGAACTCAAACATTGTCCAGAAATCTCCGCCGCCGTGTCCGGCTTTGCGTGCAAGATCGCCGTGTTCCGGCCAATCGGGGACATAAGTCCGCTCGGCAATTTCACCGGCTTTCATGTTCCATTCTTCATGCCAGACGCGGATTTGCCCGGGACCGAAATATCCGGGGCCGCGCGTGATTTCCATGGCGCCGCGCGATCCATGCAGACGATACCAGCAACTATGGCCGGGAAGCATCAGTCCGAAAATACGGAAGACCGCGCCATTATCCATCCGGCATAGAATAACTGAACCGGGATCGGCGACCCGCACACATTCCGCGTCAACCGAACGGCAGGCGATTGACAATCCGTTGACCTTGACCGGCATGGTGTCGGTGATGTGCATAAGCGGCGCCAGGGCATGGGTGCAATAATAGGTGGAAGGAATCCATGAGCGCCAGTGATTCATGCCCGCTGATATGCCCAGGCGACTGCGGCCGGACATGGGGTGATTGTATTCGCCTTCGGCATAGGTTACCTCCCCTATTTCGCCGGCGCGGTAGAGCCGCCGCATTTCCATATTGAAAGCGGTATAGGGATAATTTTCCGCCAGCATATATACCGAACCGCTTTTTTCAACGGCCCGGCACAGCTCCACGCCCTCCGCCAGCGTGGCATTACATGCCGTCTCGCTCAACACGTGTTTACCCGCCTTGAGCGCCTTGATCGCAAACGGCGCGTGCTCGTGGAAATAATTCGCCAGCACCACGGCATCCATGTCATGCTCCAGAAATTTGTCATAATCCGTATATGTTGCCAATCCCGGTTTCTGCCGGACAAACTCCTTGAGTTTTTCTTCCCAGGTATCGCACAAGGCCACAAGTTCAAACCCCGCGACCTTTGCGCCAACGCCGGTGAAAGAACTGCCGCGGCCAAGACCAATGACTCCAACGCGAATAGGACGTTTGTTCTTGAGTTTCTTCATACTTTTACTTTCATTATGTGTGTTTCAACCGCGATCAACTGACCAGCGTTCCGCATTTTTCAATAATTCCTGCGCTTCATCTTCCGATTCCGCCGAGGTATAAATATACAATCCCCGCGCCGAGAGGGTTTCCAGAGCGGACCGGATTTCATTAATCGGCAGCCAGATCCAGAGGTTTTTGCCGGATTTCTGGACTTTCTTCAGCGCCTCCATATACGCCAGGGCGCTCGGTTTGCCGGCGCCGGGTAAAATCTGAAAAGCCTGTAAACGCGGCAGTTCCAGCAAGGCGTCAACGTGCACAAAATTGTTCACGCCATCAACATGGTAGACGCAATGGTCCAAAAATCGGGTTTGTTTTTCAATCACCGGCAGAAACAGATCGCGATACATCTGCGGCGAGATGTTGTATGCAAAATCATTGTGCGCCGCGTAAAATTTACCAGGCGACCAGAGATCGAACCAGCAGGTGGACCCTTCGTCCGTCTCGCGGATGATTTCATAGAGGGTATCGTAATGTTCGCACCACATATCCATCAAGAACTTTTCCGCGGCGCGAACCTGATCGGGACGTTCCGCGCAATCAAATAGCAATCGTTCCGTGCCACGCAAGGCCGCCAGGGTGTCGCCGCAGCCTCCAAAAGCGCCGATACTAACCAAGCTCTTGCCCCGCGCCTCTTTTACGCCCCGGCGCAATAAATCGAGCGTGAAGCGGTAATTCCGGTCCGCCTTGTTGATCTTGAGTTTTTGGAACTCGATATCCTCTCCCACCAGAATCGGCCCCCACCAGCCGGTATTAAAATCCAATTCGGTCGGACACCCCAGGAAAGCCGGGATGGCGGTATGGCCGGGATAACCGCCGTTCCAGACCGGCAAGGCCTCCCCCCCATAGAATGTCCGGGACATGCCGTACTCCTGTTGGGCGCTGATCCAGTCAAGATCATACCACTGTTGCTCGATGGACTTCGGTTTCGGCGGCTCAGGAATCGCCGGTGGATTATTTTTAGGCGCCGTCACGGCCAGCGCGCAACGCCCGAAATATTCGTGCGCCCACCAGGCTTTCATTCTTTCTTTGGTTTCATCCCAATCAGGTTTATAAAGTAATTGCATTATATTTCCCTTCCATGTTCACGATAATATTTCAATCCTTCCACGAACGTGTTCATGTTTTCCAGCGGCACGCCCGGCGCGATGGAACTACTGCTGCCCAGGAACAATCCGGTCTTCGGCCCCTGCTCCACCAGCCATTTCATCTGGTTGCGGATATCTTGCGGCTTTCCGAACGGCAAAGTGCGCGTCACGGAAACGCCGGCAATGATAATCAAATGATTTCCATCACGGGTTTTCATCCGGCAGATTTTATCATAATCCATCCCATCCTCATACTGGAACCCCTGGAATCCATGCAGACCGGCTTCCAGCAGACGAGGCACCATCTGCATCAAATTGCCGTCGCAATGCCAGATCAATTTCACGCCGGCATCAAGCATCGGCTTTATGGAGCGCGCAAAGTGCGGGAACCAGATTTTATCCAGGGATTTGATATCCACCAGCGTTCCCCTTGAATCGGCTATATCGTGGTCCAGTCGCAGGAGCGGCGGCAGGCGTCCTTCAATGTAAGCGCGGGCGGAGGCGCGATTAACATGCTCCGCAAGGTCGGCCTGCAGTGAAAAATGGCGTTCCATAATGTCCGGATAGAGCGCATAGGCCATGAAATAATTTTCGTAGCCATAATTGCCGTAGGAAAAATACGGAAAGTTCTGGATACCGCCACCATACGGCACTTTCAGAATATCCGGCCCCAGGATCAATTGGGTTGTCTCCTCCGTCCAACGGATTTGCTGACTGTGATTTTTTCCCATTATATCCGGCTCTTTACTCCATTTGTCTATCTCAACACGCAGTTGCGGAAATACTTTCTGTTCCAAATGGGCGACAACAGCATCGGGCGAGTCAATGACCATCCCATCACGGACAATCTGTTCTTGTCCGGTGGTGGCGGTTTTTTGGGTTCCAGGTTCGTAGCCATGGGCTCCCATACCTAGCGGATTTGCCGGAATCCACTGATCCAGCATGCAAGTCTCACTCTTCTTTTGCATACCCAGATAAGTTTCAATGGGTTTCATTTTATATGTCCCCTCCGGTACGCCGGCCAGACGGTCAATGATCCGGTGTTCCATGGCAAAAATAAGCCATGATGGAATACCTTTGGTCGTTTTCTGATGAATGGCATCCAAGGCTAATAATGCATTTTCATTTAATTTCATAATCAATATTTCCTTTCAGATTAACCAAGTCATTTTTCCCGCGAAACACGCGAAATTACGCGAAAGTTTTCCGCCAGAGGCGGATCTGCCTGCGGTATAAAAAGGCGAATATTTTCCGCAATTTTTCTTCCGCGTATAGCGCGGAAAATAAATTGCGGAAAAGTTTGCATTGCGTTGCGCATTAATTTCCTTTTTAGCGTCCTTTCGCGTGTTTAGCGGGCCATTTCTTTTCTATTATTTGTGAATCTTGTGCATCTTTGTGACCAATTTTAAATCTATCTCGGACATTCTTTTTGCTGTTTCCGGTAGACTGAATCCGGCACTTTGACTTCGCCGCCGGACCAACTATATTTCGGCTGGCCTTTCCCCGCCAGTTTCGGATCGCAACACCAGCGGTCGTTCCGGTATTTTTTCCGTATTTGTTTATTTCTGAAATCGGGAATATCAATCGGGATGTTACCTTCAACAATCGAACGATAACCGAGCAAGCCCGGCAGGGTCATGTCCAAACCCTGATAGACGTCAATAGCGTGTTTGCCTTCCGGCCGGCCGAGAATTTTTTGCAGGAAATAATGCATGGTATAGAAATCCGAGCCGCCGTGCCCGCCAATCCGCCGCGACAACTCCGTTGAATACGGAAACGCGGGCTTGTAGCTTAGATTTTGCGTATATTTTGGATGATTTTCACGATACAAATGAACACGATTATAAGTTGATTCCCACCGGTCAGTTTCCATCATGCCCTTCGTGCCGTACACGCAATACCAGATTGATTCAGGATGCCGCTTAAAATTACACCACGGCAATGCCTTCATTATTCCGCCGTTGCTCATCTGGCAGAGAATTACTGCGCCGTCAGCCGAACGGCACCCAAACCGCCGCTTGTTCAGATTGGGAGTTTCATAGGCCGTAACCCGCGTGGGGCGCGTGCCGGTGATGGTTACAATGGGTCCGATGGAATGGGTGCAATAAAATGTCGCCGGAATCCAATTGCGCCAGTGATTCCGTTGTCCGTAGGTGATAACAGTCCAAATGCTTTCGCAGTCGTGGACGTATTCTCCCTCGGCGTGGAGAAATTCTCCTATCTCCCCTGCCCGATAAAGCCTTTGCATTTCCAAGGTTCCCTTGAAATAGCAATAGTTTTCGGCAAAAGTATAAACCTTCCGGTTCTTTTCCACGGCCTCCACCAGTTCAACCGCCTCGGCCAGATTTTGGCAGGCCACGACTTCACTGCACACGTGCCGTCCGGAATTGAGCGCCCGCACGGCGTAGGGGGCATGCTCCGTGGCGTAATTGGCCAGAACAACGGCATCAAGATCGTGTTCCAGGAATTTGTCAAAATCATTGTAACACGTCACTTTGGCATCGTTTTTCTTTGTAAATTCCGCGTAATTTTTTAACGCCGCTTCCGAAAAATCGCAAATTGCCGCCAGTTCCGCTTCCGGATGCTGGGACATGACCGAAACCATTGTTGTTCCACGCCGCGCGCCAAATACTCCTACCTTAATTTTTTTATGATTTTTCATCTATTCATCTCCCTGATTTTTATTTCACCGTAGCGAAACGGGTGGTAAAACTATCTTATTCTGTTTTCGATCCCGCAATTATGCCACTAGCTCCGCCAGCCGCACACAACGGTTTACATTGATTCTCAACATCCTTTACCAACAAGGGATAATACAGGTCATTCTGATAGGGCGCGGCCTTTTCCTGCGCATCCTTGAGAATCTTCTGCAAGGCCGTCTTATCCGCCCCCGCCGTCTTGGCCTTGACGATTTTCTCCCTGGCTTCCGAAAAAACGGCGATCACATTCAAATGCCGGCAAAGATAATCAAAGTAATCCTTGGGCGAAGTTGGGGTAGTCAATCGCGGCGGAGTTGAATCAAGCTTGACCGTGTCAGCGGCTGTCAACGCTTCGCGGAGTTGGCGGTTATAATCGGACGTTCCAAACACCACGGGCAAAGCGTCGGAAGGCGGGATATTCGCACAAAAATCCTTCCCGAATTGAGCGGACTCGCAGGCCTGGTATATTTTCAGCATGCTTTCGACATTCTTGTCGCCGAATGTGCCGGCGCAAAATTCACGTTCGATCTCTTCCAAGTTCCGCCTGGGATCCCACATTTTCTGGCCTGATACGTAGGCGTTGATAATCTGGGGCCAACCACAGAAATTAATCTCGGTGGAAAGAGCGCGGATTTGTTGCGACGCCCCATCCGTCAAAGCCCACATCTCTCTCCCACAGCTAGGATCTTCAGTCTTGTATCCATCTTTCCAATGGCGTCTTGGATCATCAGCCGGGATATTGTCAGCCACCGGCATAAAGTAGCGATCCAGACGGCGCATGAAAAGGTGCAGGTTCAGCCGCATCTCGTAGTCACTCAGATACCACCCCCAGACATCGCAAGGCCGACCGGAATCCAGTGCCAATTTCACCAGTTCAGGATTATACCAGCGGTGCAGGGCAATGCCCGCTTGGCGCGGCAGGTAGGTTTCGTCCAGAAATTTAACCCCAGGTTGTCCTTTCCAGAATCCATGATTATACCAGGTGCTTAAAGTGGCGGTACAGCGCGGATTGACCTTGCAAAACTCATTCCAGATTGCACGGGTAATCTCCTGCGTAGTTTTGTAAGGGTCGCATCCGTTGCGATTGCATCCGCCGGGATCACCCACGTGCACGACTAAATGATCCGTCAAATCACCGTAGGTCTGCGCCAATCTCCGATATTCCTTCAGCATTACCTCGCGTTCCCCTGGTGAATTCCAGCAGTAATTCTTACCTTCCTCGAAAAGGCTTTGGCCCCAGATAAAAAGGGAAGTCTGAAGCCCATTGTCTTTCGCTGCCCGCATAAACACCTGTAGTTTTGGGGTTATCTTTTGTTGAAGCTGTTCATCATTGAATACCCCCCGGTATCCCCGGCATTCTCCAGTCTCCAACGAATTGAACCCGAACAGCCAAAGCTGTTCAACATAACTGCGGATCCTTTCATCCGACCAGTTCGTCCAGAGCGTATCGGCCCACGGTCCTTCCTGGGCAATGCGCCCGGTGGGGCAAACATGCAAACGGCGAATCTGGAAAAATGGACTCTTTTGTTCCCGCGTTGGCGCCAGCCAGAGTTTACCTTTCTCTTCATGTGCCATCCCGATCAGTCTCGCCAACCCAGAACGGACTCCCTGAACATTCTTTCCCACGATCGAAACGACGGGCTGTTGTGCTTTCATGAAGACATTAAGAACATATGCGTCAGCCCGGGCGCTATTCAGGAAAGAGACGTCTATTCCGTACGACTTGGCGACGGGACAATTATCCTGAAGTTCCAGAACCCACAGGGGAGCATTCGACGAATCCCCGGTCGCCTTCCCTTCCGACTGCGCCGTGTATCCGCGCTTGGCCAGAAACTCCCCGCACCATGCCGCCGTCCGCGTCATGAGGACATTGTTTGACAAGGACTGGATCAATGCCGGAGTCCCATCTTTAGATGCCATAATGATCTGACCGGAATTGTCGGCCTTCAATAAGGATGTTATCCCGGAAAACAAGTCGGATAACAAAACTCCGAATATTTTCGACCTGATGACGGGCTCTTCTTGCTTTGATGCTCTGACGATCTCTTGACCGCATGGAATACCGCAGTTTTTTTTCTGTTTTGTTTTCATTGTTTTATTATTGTTACAACGCTTTTGTTCGCCTGTGATTCCAGCGCGGCGGTAAAGAGGCGGTGGCTCAAAGCCGCCTCTGCTGGCGTTACGCATCCGGCAAATTTGGCAAAAGGTTTGCCCTCCATGAATTCATAAATGAACGCCGCCCACATCTGCAGAATGGCGTCCGTGAATCCGAATTCAAATATACCGCCGGTAATTGTCTTGAAGGCCGATTCATAGCCCATGTCAATTTCCTGCCAGACCTGTTCTCCCTCCTTCGCTCTCGCTTCGCTCGTAGCTACGGAGGGTTCAGCAAAGTTGCCCTGCGGATTGCCGCAGGGTGCTCCACCACCGTGATATTCCATAATTTCAAGTCGTTTCGGATTCTTGGTTGAAAACCTTGCGCTTGCCTTTGTTCCCAATATCTCAATTTGCCAAGTGTCTTTTTCGCCGGGGGCAATCCGCTGGGTTTTTAATGTCATCGGAAACAATTCGCCGCTCATGGGATCCATTGTCTCACAAAACAACGTGGCATTATCCCAGGTTTTGCAGGGCGCTTTTCCACCCTTGCCGTCCGGCCGCTCCTTGACAATATCCGAAAGAATCGCCCTGACGTTCTTGGGAACCCAGCCGGCCCGGAACGGAATATGGCAGACGTGCAGGCCAAGATCGCCCATGACGCCGTATTCACCGTTAAATTCAATCATCCGCTTCCAGTTCATCGGTTTCAGGGGATCAAGATCGCTCGAGTGCAGGAAGGCGGCATTGACCTCGATAATCTGGCCGAAAGAACCTTTCTCAATCATGGCGGCAATCCGCTGAACGGCGGGAAAGAAAGGGAATTCGGAAGAACAGCGCGCAAAAATGTCCGGATGATTTTTCAACGCGGCGAGAATGGCACGGTTTGCTTTCAGATCAATCCCGAACGGTTTTTCGCCCATTAGATGCTTGCCGGATTTGATGATGGCGCAATAGATTTCCTCATGCAGATTATGCGGCACGGCGCAATAGACCGCGTCCACTTCCGGATTGGAAAGGATCTGCCGGTAATCATCAGTGTACTGCCTGATGGATGGAAAATTATCCCGATACCAGCCGAATATCGCAGAGTTTTTGTCGCAAACCGCGACGATTTCCGGCCGCGCCGGCATGTCCAGCAAATGGCACCAGCGCGCCGCGGCGGAGGCAAATTCACGCCCCATCAACCCCGCGCCTATAATTCCGAATTTTATAGTTTTCATAAAAATATTTGCCACAAAAAAGAACCAGAGAAGACATTCTTTCCCCGCTAAACACGCGAAATTACGCGAAAAAGGAACCTTTTCCGCAATTTTCCCTGCGCTTTGCGCAGGGAAAATTGCGGAAAAACCATTCGTTTTTTTATTCTTTTTTTAGCGACCTTTGGCCTGCCCGCAATGCTACGCATAGCGTTGCAGGCGGGCGTGTTTCGCGGGCTATCTCTTTTTACTTATACCGGTCGGCATCATTTTGCAAACGCAGTCTGGACCTGAATCCCTGCCGGCGGCTCAACCCGGCTGACAGTTTCCGATGCAGGTTTCAGCTCAATCAAGATTGCCGTCTTGGCCGCGATGGGAAACAGGAAATTATCTCCTATTTCGCAGACCCCCATGCGTTTGGCCGTGCCGGAACTTATTTCATCCAGCGCGAAGCGGCCGCCTTTTTCAATCCCAATCAATTCATTGATCGGGATTGAACCCCATTTATCCTCTCCTGGCCAGGGATTGAAGACAAATATATAACCACGATCTCCAATAATATGCGCCGAACCGTCAATCCCGCCGCTACGGCAAGGCTGACCAAACAAGTCCACGCAATCTTCCAGGTATTCCATGTGTTTTGTCGCCCACTCCTTCCAATAACGAAGATCTTTGAAAATCCGATCAGCCTCGGCCCCGGTTTTGAATTCAGGGAACTCGCTCAACTGACCGTGCGTACTGGCCTGAAGGGCCGAAAGGATGGAATATAAATTCCCGTTGGCATCCAGCGTAAAATTGATGTGCGCAATGTTCATATAAGTCGGCAGGAACCGATAATTGTGATTATACCAGGCTTGAAAACGCAGATCGTCTCCCCGGCACAAGCCGGGCGGAATGCATCGGCCGTTCTCATAGAGGTTTTCCAGGCTGTTCAAGCCGCGATGCGCCCAACTGCCCGCTTCTTTAAACCCCCAGTAAAGCTCGAAGAACCCTTCGGGATAGCGCTCGCGCAGGCGATGAATCAAATTTGTCGCGGTTCGGTATTGTTGAAATTCACAATTACCCGGCTGATGGCCATGCGTTTGATCGTAACACCGCATCGGCCGCCGGATCCAATGCTGATCAAAAGCCCAGCCGCAGAGGCCGCAAGTGTCAATTACGTTGCAAAGAAGACGATAATACCAATCCTCGTATTCTTGATTGGCATGACAATTCTGCATCAGTCTCTTAGCCGGATCATGGGAAGGCTGGACTTTCCAATCAGGCCGATCATTCCGAAACGGACGGCAGGTGAGATTGGATTCACACCAGCTAAATAATTTCATGCTGATCTTTTGCGCATGATCAACAAGCCGGTCTATCCACGGATTGTGCGGGAAAATTGCATCAGGTTTCACCGCTTCAAGTTCGGAACAAGGGTCGCAATAGCCGGTCCAGCCGACCCAAACTTGAGCTGTGGCCATGGCGTCAATACATCCGCTCAGCTTTGCGCGGTCCAGCACATCGCAATAGTTTGCGGCAGTTTTTTCCGTCAACGCGCCGCGCATTTCTCTTGCGTATGCCCCGTCCTTTGCGCACGCCCCGTCCCAGGCGTAGGCCCAACAGCAATTGACGAAGACGGCGTATCCTGATGCCAGGCCGGGATATCTTGGCAGGTAATCGCGCAGCACCTTCCGCATCGCCCATACCTCGGCCCAGTCCAGTTCCTCTTGTTGGGTAATCAAAAAGGGCGGATGCCAATGCAAATCTTTTCGGCATACGAACCCGGAATTCTTGTAGGCGCCCAAAAACATAGCCGGCAATTCCAGCGTCTCCCCGGATTTAAGGCGGTAATTCACATCGTAAGCCAACTCCATCTGATCCTTTTTATTACTCTCCACAAGTCTCCAATATGGATATTTGATCCCAACAAATAATCCGCCCGGGTTATCGCGCAAAAACACATTCAAGGCGCCGCGGTAGACCGTTGGTTCTCCGGCCAACTCCGTAAATTCATTCACATCGCCCCGCCCATCCATTCCGTCGTTGTGATAATGAACAGACTGAAACGCTTCTCCGAAACTCAAGGCCGCATCCTCGACGGTCTCCAATACCAACGAGCCGCCGGTCATGTTCCGGATGATCAGCTCACGATCAAGGTAGTCCCGTCGCGCAGACATGGAGTAGACACGTGAAATTTCCACCCCCGACGCCGCGCCGGCGAAGATGAGTTTCCCGCCATTATTCCCCGTCAGCCTCATCGGGACTTTTGATAAATCAACGATGCCTTTGTCGAACACCAGCCGGCAACTATCGTCAATAACTTTGTATGTTTTGCCGGTCAGAAGGTTATGGACGGAGGCGATTTTTCCGTTTTCGCCGTTCACCATTACTTCAAAGGTTTTGCCCCGGATAGGTGTTTCTTTGCCAATCATCTTATTCTCCTGCAGATTGTTATTCTCATTCTGCATTTCCTTCAAACTTCTTTTATTTTCGTCATTTTCTTCAATTCATTCAGCGCACTTCGCTTCAATCCCTTGCTGGTGATCCAAAGGTCAAATTCGTCCAGTTTGGCGTACCGGACCGACGCGTTTGCCGCGAATTTTGTGTGATCGGCGAGCAAAATCCGGCGGCGGGCATGCTTCGTCATCAGCCGCGTCACGCGCGCCACATCCTCATCCTGGCAGTAACAACTGCCATCGGCGCCGACAGCATCCGCGCCGATGAAAGCCACGTCGGCGGAAATTGTTTCCATGACGCGCTCCATGAGAGCTCCGCCCAGATAAAACAAATCGGCATGATATTCGCCGCCAAGAACATTCAGGCGGACGTTCGGAAAGCGGCCGATTTCGCCGATCATGACCACCGAGTTCGTATAAACGGCAACGTGTCCGCACCGCCCCAGGCATGCGGCCAGTTGAAAAGTCGTGGATCCGTCGTTGATAAGGACGACCTGCCCCGGATTGATTTCTTCGGCCGCGGCGCGGCCGATGGCCTGTTTCTGGCTGAAATTACGGGCCACGCGGTCATGATAGGCGGCCAGACGGCGGCGATTATCAATGAGGCATCCGCCAAACGTCCGGATAATCGCGCCCTGTTTATAGAGCGATTCAAGGTCGCGCCGGATGGTAATCGGCGAAACCCGCATGGCGTCGGCGAGCTCCTCGACCTTCCATTCCTTCTGAATGGCGGCCAGCCGTCCAATAATTTCCTGTTGACGCGTGTCGGGTTTCATTGGATCAATAATTTATGATTATAACAATCTCTTTTCGTGATCAATTTAATCAATTTAAATTAAAAAAGCAAGAACTTTTTGTAATTATTTTTCACCCTGCTTCGCCGGAAGCTTGGCCTCCCCATTTGCGCGGATAGCTTCCGTCTTTTCCACGGTTACGGCGGACAAGGCGCCGGGTGCCGCGCGGCGTTTCATAATTCTTCCGCGCCGGGAATGCCCGGGCGCGGAAGAACAACATCCGCGGCCGCGGGGTGCGGCTCCATAACCCGCATTGCTTTCCATTTTCCCTGCCGGAAACGCCACCAGAAGGCGACAGCCAGAGCGCAGACATAGAGCGAGGCAAAAGTCCAGGCGGTATAAAGTCCGGCATGAAACACAATTACCGCCAAAGACACCGGCAGAATAATCAGACTGACCGAAAGGATAAGTATCGTCCAGCCGATAAACGCCGTATCCCCCGCCCCCTTGAGCGCGCCGGAATAAATAATGTTTAACCCGTCCACCAGGGAATAAAAGGCCACGAAGCGAAGCAGGATAACCGCCATGGCCTGAACAGCTGAGTCGGCCGCGGGATCGCCGGGAGATGAGCGGAAAATTCCGCACAGGCTTTCCGGGAACAAGACAAAAAGACCGGCCACGATCCACATATACGCAAAAGTAAGGAAAAGCGCGCTCTTTGTCGCCGTTACCCCGTCTTCCGGCTTGCCGCGGCCGATGGCCTGGCCGACGAGCGAACTGGCGGCGATTGAAAAACCGATCATCGGCATGAAAGCGAGCGAATTAATCGCAAAGGCGATATTGGTCGCCGCCAACTCATCGCGTCCGATCCGCCCTATAATCATCAGGAAGAAAGTAAAAGCAAAAATATCCACAAAAAACTGAACGCCGGACGGCGTGCCGTACCTTATCAGTTTGCCGAACAGTCGTTTATCAAAAGCCCGTTGCCGCCACATGCCAAAGAGGCGGTTATTTTTACGGCTGAAGACCAGCGCAATAAAAAGCGCCAGCATCAATATATGACCGAGAATGGTCGCAATGGCCGCGCCTTCAATGCCAAGTTCAGGGAATCCGCCGACGCCGTAAATAAGAACATAATCCAGCGGAATATTGATCAATACGCCGGCAAGATTGATGAACATGATGGGACGGGTCAATCCCTGTCCGGAATAAAAACAGGCCAGGGCGTCATGGAGAAGGGCAAAAATGGCGCCCTGCATAAGAATGCGAAAATACCAGCTTTCCTGCGCGCGCACCGTTCCGGCATGCCCCGCCCATCGGAAGAACGTGCCGCCGAAAAACGACAATGCCGCCAGGATAATCCCGGCCAACAAGGCAAAATAAACCGCCTGCCAGAGCGCGCGCGCAACTTGTTCCCTCCTTCCTGCGCCGACCGACTGGGCAATCAGCGTGTTGGCAAACCCAACGATGCCAGTAAAAAAGCACATGAACATGAACGCCAGCAATCCCGCCGGCGTGGCCGCCGCAATGGCGTCAACCGAATAGCGGCTTAAAAAAAGACGGTCGGTGAACAGCATGACGGTATGCGACCCCATGCTGATTACCAGCGGCAAACTGATCGCCAATACAGACTGGCATCCGTTCGGACGAACCCATGCCTCCCTGCCCTTCATAATCAGGCGGACAAATGGTGTTTTGTTTAACAACTTCATCGAACCGTTATAGCGGCAATAAAACAGTTAAAGCAATGATTAAATGCAACGGTTGAACTTTAAGATTGACTTATCCCCGTCCAATCATAAATATTACCGGAATTGATCAGGTCGTTGGGCGGAAGGACTGTTAGTCCTTGCAATGACACATTCCTACAGCCTAAACGTCTACAGTCTATCCACCTGTTTTGGGATAAAACCGTGATGAACAATCCGCGATCTCCGAAATCCAAGATACTGAATTGCGACGCCATGGCGGACGAACGGAAACGGCTAAAAAAAATCGGCCGGGTTCTGGTCTTTACCAACGGCACCTTTGACCTTCTCCATCCCGGACACGTTAAATATCTTGATTGGGCGCGGCGTCAGGGGGATGCCCTCTGCGTGGGACTTAATTCGGACAAGTCGGTTAAAAGCTACAAAGATGACGGACGTCCGATCAACCCGCAGTCCGACCGCGCGCGCGTGCTGGCCGCGCTTGAATGCGTGGACTATGTGGTGATTTTTGACGAGCCCGAGCCGCTCAAGCTTATTGAAACGCTCGTTCCCGACGTGCTGGTCAAGGGAATGGACTGGGCGCATTACGTCAGCGGCCGAGATATCGTTGAGAAACACGGCGGAAGGGTGGCGTTGGCAAAAATGGCGGCGGGTTACTCAACCAGCGGGATCATAAAAAAAATTATTGATGTCTATACGAAAGGGAAATCATAATATGGGCGGAAGATACATCGTTACCGGCGGCGCCGGATTCATCGGCAGTAATCTGATAGAGGCGCTCAATAAGCGCGGCGAGGACCACATTCTTATTGTTGACGATCTCGGCCAGGATGAAAAGTGGCGGAACCTCGTCGGATTAAATTATGCGGATTACTGGGAGAAGGACGATTTCCGCTTCCATTTACGGAACGATTCGCTCGGAGAAGCCGATGTTGTTTTTCATCTCGGCGCCTGCAGTTCCACGACCGAGCGCAATGCCGGCTTCCTGGCGGACAATAATTACCGCTTCAGCTGTGAATTGTGCGAGTGGTGCCTGCGGCACAAAACGCGTTTTATTTATGCCTCCAGCGCCGCGACCTATGGCGCCGGCGGCGAGGGGTATAGCGACGATCCGGACAAAGTGGCGCGCTTAAAACCCCTCAACATGTACGGTTATTCCAAACAGATGTTTGATCTCTGGGCCTTAAGGCATGGATTTTTTGACAAGATTGCGGGGATAAAATATTTTAATGTTTATGGTCCGCGCGAAGCGCACAAAGGCGATATGCGCTCCATGGTCCACAAGGCCTTTTGCCAGATCAGTGAAACGGGCAAAATCCGCTTGTTTAAATCGGAACATCCGAATTACCGCGACGGCGAACAGCTTCGGGATTTCCTGCATGTCAAAGACGCGGTGGCGGTAACCATGTTTTTCGAGGAAAATCAGGATGTGAACGGTCTTTTCAACTGCGGCTCCGGGCAAGCGCGCACCTGGCTGGACTTAGCCCGGGCAGTATTCACCGCCATGCAACGCGAACCGCAAATTGAGTTCATTGATATGCCGGATGCGTTGCGCGCCAAATACCAATACCACACCGAAGCCGATGTTTCCAGGCTGCGCGCGGCGGGATACAAGGCGCCTTTCACATCGCTTGAGGAAGGCGTTCGCTACTATATTGAACGACTGCAGTCCGAAAAATCATGAATCTGGTCATTATTCTTTTCTTTTGCATGCTCGGCAGTCTTGGTTCGGTCGGCTTAGCCGCGGTCATCCTGCTCGTGCCGCCAAAATTCACGAATCGGATCGTGCCGGTCCTGGTGGCCTATGCCACGGGCACTTTGCTGGGCGCCGCCTTTCTGGGTCTCATTCCGGAGGCGTTGAACCATCTTCCGGCCATCAGCCTGATGCCTGTTATTCTGGCGGGAATACTTGTTTTTTTCCTCCTGGAAAAAATACTGCTCTGGCGGCATTGTCATGACAATCAGTGTCCTGTGCATGAAACATCAGGACTTCTTATCCTCTTTGGCGATGCCTTTCATAACTTTGTGGATGGCGTTATTATAGCGGCCTCGTTCTTAATTTCGCCGAGTATTGGAATTGCCGCCGCGCTGGCGGTCATTGCCCACGAAATTCCACAGGAACTGGGCGATTTTATAATCCTCCTGCAGTCAGGCTACAGCCGGGGCCGGGCATTATTGCTAAACGCCTTGTCCGGCAGCACAACCCTGCTCGGCGGCCTGCTTGCGTTTTTATTTTTCCAGAGGATCAACACCGCCTTGCCATACGTGACGGCCGTATCAGCCGCTAGTTTTATATACATCGCGTTGGCCGATCTCATCCCCGGTCATCGGCGCAATGTATCGCCGGCATCCACCATATTGCAATTAGTGTTGATGCTGGTTGGGATTGGCACGATTGCCCTGTTTGACGCGCATGCGCACTGAAGTCAACCGGCCGGCGTGTAGTTCGGGACGATTGTTTTTAACGCCTCGCGAATATCGCCCGCGCCGCCTTGTTCAGCCGCCTGGAGAAGATGATCCACAAGGGCGTCCATCCGTTGGCCGGCATCGTTTGCGCCGGAAACGGCGGATGGCGGCTCGCCGCTGGCCACGAAAATTTTTTCATGCCGTGTCCGGCGGTAATCTTCGCCATCCCGGAAAAGCTCTTCAAACAATTTTTCGCCCGGACGCAGTCCGGTGAAAATAATTTCGATATCCCGCCCAGCCTGCTTGCCGGAAAG
>Ga0074199_1000202_pt1 | contig 118186 bp, 82 predicted proteins | sample EPASupsiteSAE347_FD_64528 | JGI IMG/M metagenome (GOLD analysis project Ga0074199, IMG submission 64528) | Bioremediated contaminated groundwater from EPA Superfund site, New Mexico - Sample SAE3-47 | ecosystem: Environmental > Aquatic > Deep subsurface > Groundwater > Contaminated ...
TCAGCGGCAGGCTGAGATCGTCGCCGGAATACAGGCGATGACTGGCGGCGATGCGTTGCAGTGCTTCGGCGCCGTGTTTCGGTCCGAGGGCGAAGGCGCGCAGGCCGCTTTCGTGGCCGCGATCGGCCCACAGCAGGCGCAGGATGACGAGGTCTTCCTCGTTGACGAACTGCGGCGGCGTGACCAGGGCGCGGTCGATCTTCCACCATTCCTCGGCATTTTCCGGGTACTTGCCCTTGCGGATCTCGACGCCGAAATGACGCTGGTCGGCGGTCCATTTCAGGATGTAGAACAACTGCTGCCGGGCGCCGCTCGGCCGGGCTTTCTTCTTGGCGACGGCAACCGAGGCGCGGCGCAGGTCTTCGACCCAGGAGAGGACGCCGGGGCTGACCCGTTCGACCGGATTGCGCTCTTCGATGGTCTTCAGCAGGATGGCCGCGACGTGCTTGCAATCGACGCCGGCCGCACAGGTGCAGCCGCTGATCAGCGAAACGTTGCCATCCTTGTGCTGCACGATGCGGGCGATCGAGGTGTAGGGCTTGCGCGCCGAGCCGGGCACGATGGCGCGGACGCGTTCGCTTTCGATGTCCAGGTCCTGGACCAGATCAACGTAGGGGCGGGCCTTGGCGAGTTCTTCTTCGCCCAGCCAGTCGATCAGGTCGTCTTCGGTGAAGTTGTCCAGGGTGGTGGCGGTCATTCCGGTTCAGTGAAAAAGCGCGGCGGCGAGACAGGCAAGCAGCAGGGCGATGATTGCCAGCCAGCGGTTCTGCTGGCGCTGGACGGCAATCAGTTGTTCGAGTTGGGGTTGCAGGTCGGCCTGGTGCGGCCGGCTGAGCGCTTGATGCACGAGGCGCGGCAGTTGCGGAATGCTGCGCGCCAGATAAGGCGCTTCCTGCTTGAAGGTCTTGACCAGGCCGCGCCAGCCGATCTGCTCGCTCATCCAGCGTTCGAGGAAGGGCTTGGCGGTTTTCCAGAGGTCGAGTTCGGGGTCGAGCTGGCGGCCGAGGCCTTCGATGTTGAGCAGGGTTTTCTGCAGCATCACCAGTTGCGGCTGGATCTCGACATTGAAGCGGCGCGAGGTCTGGAACAGGCGGAGCAGGATCTTGCCGAAGGAAATGTCCTTGAGCGGGCGATCGAAAATCGGTTCGCAGACGGCGCGGATGGCGGCTTCGAATTCATCGACGCGCGTTTCCTTGGGTGCCCAGCCCGATTCGATGTGTGCTTCGGCGACGCGCTTGTAGTCGCGGCGGAAGAAGGCGAGGAAGTTCTGGGCGAGGTAATTCTTGTCGCTATCGGTCAACGTGCCGACGATGCCGAAATCCAGCGCGATGTAGCGGCCGTCGGCATGCACGAAGATGTTGCCGGGGTGCATGTCGGCGTGGAAGAAACCGTCGCGGAAAACCTGCGTGAAGAAAATCTCGACCCCGGCGGCGGAGAGTTTCGACAGGTCGATGCCGTCGGCGCGCAGCTTGTCGATCTGCGAGATCGGCGTGCCGTGCATGCGTTCCATGACCATCACGGTCGAGGTGCACCAGTCCCAGTGCACTTCCGGCACGATCAGCAGTTGCGAATCGACGAAATTGCGCCGCAGTTGCGAGGCATTCGCCGCTTCGCGCATCAGATCGAGTTCATCGCGCAGGTACTTGGCGAATTCGGCGACCACCTCGCGCGGCTTCAGGCGCTTGCCGTCGGCCCACAGGGTTTCGAGGAGCAGCGCAAAATTGTCCATCAGCGCCAGGTCGTGCTCGATCACCGACAGCATGTTGGGGCGCAGGATCTTGACGGCAACTTCGTGTCCGCCATCCTCGTCCTTCAATTTGGCGAAATGCACCTGGGCAATCGAAGCCGATGCGACCGGTACCGGGTCGAATTCGGCAAACACTTCGCTGGCCGGTCGACCGTAGGCTTTTTCGATTTCCGCCAGGGCGAGCGCCGAAGGGAAGGGGGGCACGCGATCCTGCAGGCGGGCCAGTTCGTCGGCGATGTCGGCCGGCATCAGGTCGCGCCGGGTGGACAGCACCTGGCCGAACTTGACGAAAATCGGGCCGAGCGCTTCGAGGGCCAGACGCAGGCGTTCGGCACGCGGTGCCGAAAGGTTGCGCCAGAACTGCAGGGCGTTGGCGAGGCGAACCAGGCGACCGCTCGGCTCATGTTCGAGCACCATTTCGTCCAGGCCGAAACGGCTGGCCACGGAGGCGATCTTGAGCAGGCGGAGGAGACGCATGGCGGCAGTGGATGCCGGGCGGGCCGGGCAGTTGGGTCAAACGAGCATGTTAACACGTGCCCGCCGGTTGTGGCCCCGTGTTTTGCGCTTTTGCCGAGTGCCCCGACGCGGGTTCCGGGAGCTTGCAAGGTTCTTGATGACAGACGGGCATCTTGCGATAAACTCGCCTGACAGGCACGCAAGCCGTGTGTCCTGTCTGTTGAAAGTTGCCCTGGCCTGCGCTCATGAACGAACCAAAAAATCCTTCCGAAATTGCCCGGGAAGCGCTCAAGCGTCTGGCGGTACGGCATATGGCGCCGACCCCGGCCAATTTTCAGGCCTGCTACAACGAAATTGCCGAGTTGCCGAATGTGGCACATTTTCCCGATCAGCAATTGCGCCAGCTGGCACTTGAACTGAAGGCGCGCAACGAGGCGCAGGAGAAGGCGCTGGGCGAGCTCGATACAGCGATCGGCCGGCGTACCTGGAGTGGCGTGCAGGACGCCTTCCTCGGCTTTATTGCCGCCGGCGAGAAAAATAATTCCCATGTCGGTGATCCGGCTGTCGTGCTGCCGGTGTTGCCGGCCGAGCTGGCGACCAAGCTGGCACGTTTTGTCGAATGCATCCTGCCGGCGCTGGGGGATGAAAACGAGCGGGTCACGGCAACCGCCGCCGATTTCCTGCAGGCCTTGCGGCAGCCGTCGGTTGAAATTCCCGTAGTCCAGGGCAAGCTCGCCCTGATGACGCACCAGGTATTGTTTGCCGCCGAAGAACAGGTCGAGATCAAGGAGTCCCTGCTCAACCTGTTGCACCTGATCATCGAGAACATCGGTGAGCTCAGCCTCGATGATCACTGGCTGAAGGGGCAGATCGACGGCCTGCTGGTGGCCGTGGCGCCACCGCTGACGCTGCGCCACCTTGACGAGATGGAGCGGCGCCTGCGTGATGTGCTGGTCAAGCAGCACGAGGCCAAAACCCGCTCGATCGAGGTGCAGGAGGAAATGCGCCAGATGCTGGCCGCTTTCATCGAGCGCCTGTCGATGATGAATGCGTCGAGCGAGTCCTTTCAGGGCAAGATCGAGGAAAGCGCCCGCCAGATCGAGAAGGTCGAGCGCATCGAGGAACTGGCGCCGCTGCTCAAGGATGTCATCGTCGCGACCCGCTCGATGGCCGAGGAATCGGCGCGTTCGCGCGAGCAGTTGCGCAGCCTGCAGGACAAGGTGCTGAGTACCGAAGCCGAGCTCGCCCACCTGCATCGCGAACTCGACAGTGCCAGTGCGCTGGCCCGGCACGACCCGCTGACCGATGCGCTCAACCGCAAGGGCCTGGACGAGGCGCTGGCGCGCGAAATCGCCAGCATGCAGCGCAAGGAAACGCCGCTTTCGGTTTGCCTGCTCGATATCGATAATTTCAAGAAGCTCAACGACCGGCTCGGGCACGAGGCCGGCGACAACGCGCTGGTCCATCTCGCCAATGTCGCCCGCCGCTGCATGCGCCCGACCGATACGCTGGCCCGTTACGGTGGTGAAGAGTTCATCATCCTGATGCCGGATACCCTGCTCGAACAGGGTGTCGAGGCGATGGTCCGCCTGCAGCGCGAACTGACCAAGGCCTTCTTCCTGTCCGGCAAGGACAAGGTGCTGATCACCTTCAGTGCCGGCGTCGCCCAGTTGCAGGCGGAAGAGTCCGGTGCCGATGCGATCAAGCGCGCCGACCAGGCGATGTATCTCGCCAAGCGCGCCGGCAAGAACCGCGTCATGGGCGCCTGAGTCGTCCGCAAATTCTCCCGCAAACCGGCATGTCCCTGGCGCAGTGCTTTCCCCCGGTGGTCGCGGCCGATGCCCGCCTGCTGATTCTCGGCAGCATGCCGGGCCAGGCTTCCCTGTGTGCCCATCAGTACTACGCGCATGAGCGCAATGCCTTCTGGCGCATCATGGGCGATCTGTTCGGGGCCGGCCCGGATTTGCCTTATGCGCAGCGCCTGGGAAAACTGCAGGCGGCCGGCGTCGCCTTGTGGGATGTGATGGCTGCCTGCGAACGGCCGGGCAGTCTGGATGCGGATATTGTCGCGGCGAGCGTGCAGGCCAATGATTTTGCCGCTTTTTTTGCGGTCAACCGCCGGATAAGCCATGTTTTCTTCAACGGTGCCGCGGCCGAGACGGCTTTTCGCCGTCTGGTCCTGCCGACGCTCGATGCGGGCGGCCTTGTTCTGCAGCGTCTGCCGTCGACCAGTCCGGCGCATGCCGCGCTCGCTTATGACAAGAAGCTGGCGATCTGGTCGCAGATCATCAGCCAGGCCAATATCTAGCCGCGGGCAGCGTATAATCGCCGTTTTGGATTTTTAGCTGCAAATCAATGGCCCACGACGTCAAATCCCGGCTGACCGCCCTGTTGCAACAGGCGCTGGACAGCGTTGCCCCGAGCGCAACCGATACTCCCATTCAACTTGAACGCCCGCGCGACCCGACGCACGGCGACTTCGCGACCAATCTGGCGATGCAGCTGGCCAAGGCGCTGAAGAAGAATCCGCGTGAAATCGCGCAGCAACTGGTCAATGAGCTGCCGGTCTCGGCGCTGGTGACCAAGGCCGAAGTGGCCGGGGCCGGTTTCATCAATTTCACGCTCGACGCCGGTGCCAAGACCAGCGCCGTCAAGCAGGTCCTGATCGAAGGCGAGAATTACGGCCGCTCGACCCAGGGTGGCTGGCAAAAGGTGCAGGTCGAGTTCGTCTCCGCCAATCCGACCGGTCCGCTGCACGTCGGCCATGGCCGCGGCGCGGCCTACGGTGCGTCGCTGTCCAGCCTGCTGACTTTCGCCGGCTGGGATGTGACGCGCGAGTATTACGTCAATGACGCCGGCCGGCAGATGGATATTCTCGGCCTGTCGACCTGGCTGCGTTATCTCGAACAGCACGGCGTTTCCGTCCAGTTCCCGCCCAACGGCTATCAGGGCGACTACGTGCGCGGCATGGCCGAGCAACTGACGCATGCCCACGGCGACAAGTTCGTGCGCAGCGCCGAAGCGGTTGTCGCCGGTACGCCGGGTCAGCCGGAAGCCGGCCGTGCCGATGATGAAGCCAAAAAGCAGCGCGAAACGCAGCTCGACGCCCTGATCGCCAACGCCAAGGAACTGCTCGGCCCGGACTGGGATTACGTGCATCAGCATGCGCTCAACGAACAGCTTGCCGGTTGCCGCGACGACCTCAAGGAATTCGGCGTCGAATTCGAAGTCTGGTATTCCGAAAAGGCCTTGTACGACACCGGCCTGGTCGCACGCTGTGTCGACCTGCTCGAACAGAAGGGCCATCTCTACGTGCAGAACGGTGCCCGCTGGTTCCGTTCGACCACCTTCGGCGACGAGAAGGACCGTGTCGTGCAGCGCGAGAACGGTCTCTACACCTACTTCGCCTCCGACATTGCCTATCACCTGAACAAGTTCGAGCGCGGTTTCGACAAGGTCATCAATATCTGGGGTGCCGACCACCACGGTTACATCCCGCGCGTGACCGGTGCAATCAAGGCGCTTGATCTCGACAGCGACAAGCTGCAGGTTGCCCTGGTCCAGTTCGCGGTGCTCTACCGCAACGGCCAGAAGGCGTCGATGTCGACGCGTTCGGGCGAGTTCGTGACGCTGCGCGAACTGCGCAACGAAGTCGGCAACGATGCCTGCCGTTTCTTCTACGCGCTGCGCAAGTCCGACCAGCATCTCGATTTCGACCTCGACCTGGCGAAGAGCCAGACCAACGAAAACCCGGTCTATTACATCCAGTACGCCCACGCCCGCGTCTGCTCGGTGATCAACCAGTGGCTCGATACGCATGCCGGCGACCCGGCCACGCTGGCCGATGCCAACCTGGCGCTGCTGGTCAACCCGCGCGAACTGGCGATTGCCAACAAGCTGGTCGAGTTCAAGGATGTCATCGCCAACGCCGCCCGCGATCTGGCGCCGCACCTGATCGCCTTCTACCTGAAGGATCTGGCCGGCGAATTCCACGGCTGGTACAACGCTGAACGCATGCTGGTCGATGACGCCGCCCTGCGCGATGCCCGCGTCGCACTGGCGACGGCTGTCCGTCAGGTGATCCGCAACGGTCTGGCCATTCTGGGTGTGAGCTGCCCGGAATCGATGTAAGGAAAAACATGAGCCGTGATATGAAATCCCGCCGCAACCAGCCGGCCAAGAAAAAATCCGGCGGCGGTACGCTGGTCGGCATGTTCATCGGCCTGGTGCTCGGGGTGGCTGTTGCGGCCGGGGTGGTCTGGTACATGAACAAGTCGCCGCTGCCCTTCGCCAACAAGGGGGCGGCACCGACCAGGCCGGAACCGGTTGCCGCTGCCGGCAAGCCGGTCGAGCCGATGGCCCTGCCCGGCAAGCCGGGCGACCCGATTCCGGAAAAGCGCTTCCAGTTCTACGACATCCTGCCCGGCAAGGCCGACGCCGTGCCGGACAAGGCCGCCAAGCCGGATGCGAAGAAGGAAGAGGCCAAGAAGGAAGAGCCGAAGAAGGAGGAGGCCAAGGAGAGCAAGACGCCGCTCTTCCTGCAGGCGGGTTCCTTCAGTACGGCACAGGATGCTGACAACCAGAAGGCGAAGCTCGCGTTCATGGGGGTGGAGGCTGTCATCCAGCAGGTGATGATCCAGGACAAGACCCTGTATCGCGTCCGGGTCGGCCCCTATACGAAGATCGATGAATTGAACAAAACGCGCGCCGATCTTGCCAAAGCAGGCATCGACGCCCAGCTTGCCAAAAACAAGGAGTAACGCATGAGTCTTGCCCGCCGCAGTTTCGTTGCCGCCATTTTTGCCTTTGGAACGGCGTTGACCGTTACCGGCTCTGCCTTTGCGCAGACTGCCGGCACTGATTACACACCCATCGTCCCGGCCCAGCCGACGGAAAATGCTGCGAAGATCGAAGTGCTCGAGTTCTTCAGCTACGGCTGCCCGCACTGTGCCGATTTCAATCCGCTGCTGGCGGCCTGGGTTGCCAGGCAGGCTGGCGACGTCGTCGTCAAGAAAGTGCCGGTCACCTTCGGGCGTGCTGCCTGGGCCAATATTGCCAAGCTCTATTACGCGCTGGAAATCACCGGTGACCAGGCGCGCCTCGAAGCCGATATCTTCAAGGCCATTCACCAGGAACGCGTCAGCCTGTTCGACGACAAGGTGATGCTCGAGTGGGTGGTCAAGAAGGGTGTGGACCAGAAGAAATTCAGCGAGGCCTACGCCTCCTTTGGCGTCATGAGCAAGGTCAAGCGGGCCGAGCAGATGACCCAGTCGTACAAGATCAGTGGCGTCCCGACGCTGGTTGTCGAAGGCAAGTACCAGGTGGGCGGGCGTGACTTCAACGAAGCTCTGGCCATCGCCGAGAAGCTGATCGTCAAGGCGCGTGCCGAGAAGTCCGGCAAGAAATAATTGTCCTTGAAGATTTTCATTACGGGCGCCTCGTCGGGTATCGGCGAGGCGCTTGCCGTTTACTATGCCGCACAAGGTGCCACGCTCGGTCTCGCGGCCCGGCGCGGCGATAGCCTTGCGGCGCTCAATGCCCGTCTTGGCGGCCGGCATGCCTGCTATCCGCTTGATGTGGCCGATGCGCCCGCCCTGCATGCAGCGGCGGCCGATTTCGTGGCGCGTTTCGGCGCGCCGGACATCGTGATCGCCAGCGCCGGCGTTTCGGCTGGCACGCTGACTGAATGCGAGGAAGATCTCGCGGTGTTCAAGCGGGTCATGGATATCAACGTTTTCTGCATGGCGGCGACCTTTGCCCCTTTCATCCCTGCCATCAAGGCGGCGCGGAATGGCGCGCGCCTGGTCGGCCTCGCTTCGGTCGCCGGCATTCGCGGCCTGCCGGGGGCGGAAGCTTATTCGGCGTCGAAGGCGGCGGTGATCGCCTATCTCGAAAGCCTGCGTCTCGAAATGCGGCCCTATGGCATCAAGGTGGTGACCATAGCGCCCGGCTACATCGCGACGCCGATGACAGCGGTCAACCCCTACAAAATGCCCTTTTTGCTGCCGGCAGCAAAGGCGGCCGAGCGTTTCGCGGCAGCCATCGCGCGTGGCACCACTTACGCTGTCATTCCATGGCAGATGGGCGTTGTCGCCAAAGTGCTGCGCCTGTTGCCCAACTGGCTGTACGACCGCCTGTTCACAAGCGCGCCGAGAAAGCCGCGCGGCTTGTTAAAATAGCCCGATGTTCGAACTCAAGATCAATGGCGAAATCCGCCAGTTTCCCGCTCCGCTGACCGTTTCCGGCCTCATCGAGGCACTCGGCTATACCGGCAAGCGCATCGCCATCGAGCGCAACGGCGAAATCGTCCCGAAAAGCCAGCATGCGACAACCGCCCTGGTGGCCGGCGACCAGCTCGAAATCGTCGTCGCCGTCGGTGGCGGCTGAACTGGCCCGAACGCCCAAAGCGCCGGCCGTTGCGGCCTGCTTCCCAATTCCAATGACTGGATCCTGAAACCATGCACCAACTGACTATTGCCGGTAAGACCTACCGTTCCCGCTTGCTGGTCGGCACCGGCAAGTACAAGGATTTTGCCGAAACCCGCGCCGCGCTCGATGCTTCCGGCGCCGAGATCGTCACCGTCGCGGTGCGCCGCGTCAATATCGGCCAGGACGCCGGTCAGCCGAATCTGCTCGATGCCGTGCCGCCGTCGCAATTCACCATTCTGCCCAATACCGCCGGCTGCTACACGGCCGACGATGCGGTGCGCACGCTGCGCCTGGCGCGCGAACTGCTCGACGGTCATCCGCTGTGCAAGCTCGAAGTCCTCGGCGACCCGACCAACCTCTTCCCGAACATGCCGGAAACCCTCAAGGCCGCTGCAACGCTGGTCAAGGAAGGTTTCGAGGTCATGGTCTACTGCGCCGACGATCCCATCCAGTGCAAGATGCTCGAAGACATCGGCTGCGTTGCGGTGATGCCGCTCGCTTCGCTGATCGGTTCCGGCATGGGCATTGTGAACCCGTGGAACCTGCGCCTGATCATCGATAACGCCAAGGTGCCGATCATCGTCGATGCCGGCGTCGGTACCGCCTCGGACGCCACCATCGCCATGGAACTCGGTTGCGATGGCGTGCTGATGAACACCGCCATCGCGCACGCCAGAAACCCCGTCCTCATGGCCAGCGCCATGAAAAAGGGCATCGAGGCCGGCCGCGAGGCTTTCCTGGCCGGCCGCATGGCCCGCAAATACTACTCGGCCGACCCCTCGTCGCCGACCACCGGACTGATCGGCTCATGAGCGATACCCCCCTGATTCAACCCGCCGTCGAAGGCGACGGCACCTATACCGAGGGCCGCGAAGGCTACGGTCACATCAAGAGCTACGTGCGCCGTGCCGGCCGCATGTCCTCGGCGCAGGAAAACTACTACGCCGACATGATGCCGAAGATCGGCATCGTCTATGCGCCGCAGCAAATCGACCTGGCAGCGGTCTACGGCCGGAATAACCCGAAAATCCTCGAAATCGGCACCGGCATGGGTGAAACCACCGCCAAAATCGCCGATGCCAATCGCGACGCCGATTACCTCGGCGTCGAAGTGCATGTGCCGGGCGTTGGCGCCTTGTGCAAGCAGATCGCCGAGCGCGGTCTGGACAACCTGCGCATCTGCCAGCACGATGCCGTGGAAGTGGTGCGCGACATGCTGCCGGAAGGCTCGCTCGACGGCGTTCATATCTTTTTCCCCGATCCGTGGCACAAGACGCGCCATAACAAGCGCCGCCTGATCCAGTCGCCGTTTGTCGCGCTGCTCGCCTCGCGCCTGAAGCCGGGTGGCTATTTCCACTGCGCCACCGACTGGGAAAACTACGCGCTGCAGATGCTCGATGTGCTGGGCCGCGAAGCCAGCCTGGAAAACAGCGTTGCCACCCCGTCGACCGCCGAGCTCGCCGCTGCCATCGAGGCCGACCGTGCCGAAGGCCTGGCCGGCTTTGCCCCGCGTCCGGAATACCGGCCGCTGACCAAGTTCGAGAATCGCGGCCTGCGTCTCGGGCACGGGGTCTGGGACGTCATCTTCCGGAAGCGTTAAGCCGGCATGCTGGTCCACAACGCCCAGGCCGAACTCGCCATCGTGATTCGTCATGATGGCGAAAACGTTCGCCTGGTGCCGATGAAAAGCGGCCGGCTGACGGTCAACCGTCGTAGCAAGCAGGAATTCAACGCCGAATGGCGGGAGTCGGAGGCGCCGCTCATGCCGGCGCTGACCGATTTTCTCGCACACGCGGCCCGCCAGGGGGCCTCTGGCGAAGTCGTCAAAGGCCTGGGAAAACTCGCCCTGCGCGAACAGCAGGCGATCAGCAAACTTTTTTGAAAGCTTCAATACTGTCATGTGGTTCAAGAATCTTCAGGTTTACCGGCTGCCGACGCCGTGGAATATCGATCTCGCCAAGTTCGAGGAGTTGCTGGCGCGCGGTCCCTTCGTGAAATGCCCGAGCAACCAGCCGATGAGTCGCGGCTGGGTGTCGCCGCGCCGCGACGGCGCGCTGGTCTTTTCGCTCGGCCGGCAGTGGATGATCGCCCTCTCGGTCGAGCAGCGCCTGCTGCCGTCCTCGGTGGTCAATGAGGAAGTCAAGGAACGCGCCGAAGCGATCGAGGCGCAGCAGGGTTACGCGCCGGGCCGCAAGCAGTTGAAGGAACTGCGCGAGCGCGTCACCGAAGAGCTGATGCCGCGCGCCTTCACGCGCCGCCGCACCACTTTCGTCTGGATCGATCCGCAGAACGGCTGGTTCTGCGTCGATGCCGCCAGCCCGGCCAAGGCCGAGGAAGTCATCGAGCACCTGCGCCACTGTCTCGACGAGTTCCCGCTGACCATGCTCCACACCAAGCTCTCGCCGCAAACGGTGATGGCCGACTGGCTGGCCGGCGGCGATGCCCCGGCCGGTTTCACCATCGACCGCGATTGCGAGCTGAAGGCGGCCGGCGAGGAAAAATCGGCGGTGCGTTACGTCAAGCATCCGCTCGACGGCGACGAGATCGCCGGCGAGATCAAGGCCCACCTGGCGAGCGGCAAGCTGCCGACCAAGCTGGCGCTGACCTGGGACGACCGCATCTCCTTCGTGCTCGGCGAAAAGCTGGAAATCAAGCGCCTCGCCTTCCTCGACCTGTTGAAGGAAGAGGCCGAGAAGAGCGCCGAACGCGCCGACGAGCAGTTCGATGCCGACTTCGCGCTGATGACCGGCGAATTCGCGCGTTTCCTGCCGCAAATCGTTGAAGCTCTGGGCGGCGAAGTCGTCGACACGCCATGAAGCCGGCAGCGGCTTGCCCCTGCAACAGCGGCAAGCCCTACGCGGCCTGTTGCGGTCCACTGCACGCCGGGGCCGAAAATGCCCCGACCGCCGAAGCGCTGATGCGTTCGCGTTACAGCGCCTACGTGCTCAGCCTGGCGCCCTACCTGCTGAGCAGCTGGCACGCCTCGACGCGTCCGCCCGAACTCGATCTGAGCGACGACGGCACGAAATGGCTGGGCCTCAACATCAAGCGCCACCAGGTGATCGACGAGAATCACGCCGTCGTCGAATTCATCGCCCGCTACCGCATCGGCGGGCGCGGCTACCGCCTCTATGAAATCAGCCGCTTCGTCCGCGAGGACGGGCGCTGGTTCTACGTCGACGGCGACCTCAATCCCCAGGAAAAGAATTCCGCATGATCATTCTCAAGAACGTCACCCTGCGTCGCAGCTCGAAAGTGCTGCTCGACAAGGCCTCCGTCACCATCAACCCGGGTGAGAAGGTCGGCCTGGTCGGGCGCAACGGTGCCGGCAAATCGACGCTATTCGCGCTGCTCAACGGCACGCTGCACGAGGATGGCGGCGACTATTCGATTCCCAAGCAATGGCAGATGGGCCAGGTCGCGCAGGACATGCCGGAAACCGCGCAATCGGCCACCGACTTCGTCATCGACGGCGACACCAAGCTGCTCGCCGCGCGCAACGAGGTGCACGACGCCGAAGCCAGCGACGACGGCATGCGCATGGCCGAGGCCTACATGGCCTTGAACGACGCCGGCGAGCACGATGCCGAAGCGCGCGCCCAGTCGCTGATCCTCGGTCTCGGCTTCAAGGTTTCCGAACTGCACAACCCGGTGGACAGTTTCTCCGGCGGCTGGCGCATGCGCCTGCAACTGGCGCGTGCCCTGATGTGCCCGTCCGACATCCTGTTGCTCGATGAGCCGACCAACCACCTGGACCTTGACGCCCTGGTCTGGCTCGAAGCCTGGCTCAAGCGCTATCCGGGCACGCTGATCATGATCAGCCACGACCGCGAATTCCTCGACGCCATCACCGGCGTCACGCTGCACATCGACAACGCCAAGCTGGTCCGCTACGGCGGCAACTACAGCAAGTTCGAAGACATGCGCGCCGAGCAGATGCTGCTGCAACAGGCGGCGATGGCCAAGCAGGCCGACAAGATCGCCCATCTGCAATCCTTCATCAACCGCTTCAAGGCCAAGGCGAGCAAGGCCAAGCAGGCGCAGAGCCGGGTCAAGGCGCTGGAGCGCATGGAGAAGATCGCGCCGGTGCTGGCCGATGCCGAATTCACCTTCGAATTCCAGGAACCGCAGAACCTGCCCAACCCGATGCTCTCGATGATGGATGTCAGCATCGGCTACGCGCCGGCGGAAGATGCGCCGGCCGGCACGCCGCCGACCACCATCGTGCGCAACATCAACCGTTCGGTGATGGCCGGCCAGCGTATCGGCATCCTCGGCGCCAACGGCCAGGGCAAGTCCACGCTGGTCAAGACCATCGCCCGCGATATCGCGGCAATCAGTGGCGACGTCACCGAAGGCAAGGGTCTCAACATCGGCTATTTCGCGCAGCAGGAACTCGACGTGCTGCGCCCGCAGGACACCCCGCTCGAGCACATGGTCCGCCTCGCCAAGGAAGCGATTGCCGCCGGCCGCAGCAATGTGCCGGGGCGCGAGCAGGAACTGCGCAATTTCCTCGGTACCTTCAATTTCGGTGGCGAGATGGTCAAGCAGGCGGTCGGCACCATGAGCGGCGGCGAAAAGGCGCGCCTGGTGCTGTGCATGCTGGTCTGGCAACGCCCCAACCTGCTGCTCCTCGACGAACCGACCAACCACCTCGACCTCAACACCCGCGAGGCACTGGCCGTGGCACTCAACGAGTTCGAAGGCACCGTCATGCTGGTCAGCCACGACCGCGCCATGCTGCGCTCGGTTTGCGACGAGTTCTGGCTGGTTTCCAAGGGCGGCGTCGAGCCGTTCGACGGCGACCTCGAGGACTACCAGCGCTACCTGCTCGACGAAGCCAAGCGCGTGCGCGAAGAGGCTGCCGCGGCACAGAAGAAGCTGGCGGCCTGAGGTCAGGACCACTGTCCGGTAGACGGGGAATGTTCGCAATTTTTCACATTTCCCGTCATGTCGATCGGCTAGCATCCCCTGACAATCATTCATTGGAGCAACAGTCATGGGCCTATTCGATCAGGTAGTCGGTGCGCTTTCCGGCAACCAGTCCGGCGGCGGCAACGCCTTGCTGGAAACGGTGCTGCAACTCGTCAACAACCCGCAAACCGGCGGTCTGGGCGGTCTCGTCCAGTCCTTCCAGCAGGGCGGCCTGGCAGAAATCGTCAATTCCTGGGTGTCGACCGGTCAGAACCTGCCGATCTCGGCCGAACAGATCCAGTCCGTGCTCGGCAACTCGACGTTGCAGGATCTCGCCGCCAAACTCGGCATGTCGAACGAACAGATCTCGGGCGGACTTGCCGCCATGCTGCCGCAGGTCGTCGACCAACTGACCCCGAACGGCGAAGTCCCGCAAGGCGGCGACTTGCTGGCGCAGGGGCTGGATCTGCTCAAGGGCCGTTTGTTCAGCTGAGCAGGTTTGCCAGACCTGAAAAGCCTCGCCGGAATGGCGGGGCTTTTTTTATGATTTCTCGCTCGCAGTCGACGCAGGCACTGGCAGTTCGACCGTGAAGCAGGCGCCGCCTTGTTCACGGTTGGCGGCACCGATCCGGCCACCGTGCAGGGCGACGATGCGCGCTGCCAGGGCCAGGCCGAGGCCGGCACCGGGGGTCTTGCCGGCCGCCCGGCCGCGCCGGAAACGCTGGAAGATCAGCGGCAGCTCGTCTTCCGGAATGCCCGGCCCGTTGTCGGTCACCTCGATGCGGCAGGTGTTGTCGACTTGTGTCAGATGCAGGTCGATGGCGCTGTCCGGCGGCGAATATTTGATCGCATTCGACAGCAGGTTGGCGAGCAGGATGCGCAGCAGGGTCGGGTCGCCGGTCAGGGCTGGCATCGATTCGGGCATTTCGCAACGGATGCTGTGGCGTTCCGATTGCAGTTCGGCACTCTCGACGGCCCAGGTAGCGACTTCGACAATATCCACGTCGGTACGCTGCAGCGTGAAATTGCGGCTGTTCAGTCGGTCCTGCGTCAGGCTGTTGTCGAAAAAGCCGGATAGTCGCGCAATGCCGCGCCGGATGCGGGCGAGTACCGGGTGTGCGTCGCTGGTACTGCGCAGTGCCAGCAACTGGACGCTGCTGTCGATGACGGCGAGCGGCGAACGGATTTCGTGCGACAGCATGGAAATGAAGTGACGTTGCTCGGTCTCGCTTGCCTTGACCTCGACCAGCGCTTCCTGCAGGGCGCCGTTCAGCCGGCGCAGGCGGCGCAGCCAGAACAGGCTGGTCACGACGATCGCCACGAGCAGCGCGGCCAGCCACTTGACCAGCGTGTAATCGACGTCGGTGACCATCTTGATTTCAAGATGGCGGTCAATGATCCGGTTGCGCTCTTCGGTGGTGAGCGTGGCGATCCCCTTGTCGAGGATGTCGCGCAACATGATTTCCGATTTCAGGACGCCGATGCGCAGCTGGTTTTCGTAACCGGGCAACTGGCCGTTGATCTTCAGGTTGAACCAGCCGTGCTGCTTGATGGTGTGGGCGGCGACGATCAGCGAGCGCAGGGTCATGTCGGCGCGCCGGTCGGAGACCATGCCGATTGCTTCGTCCTCGCTGACCGTTCCGATCAGGCGGAGATTGGGGAAATCCTTGCCGACTCGTTCGTGGATCGCCGAACCGAGCGGCAGCGCGATGCTCTTGTCGCGCAGGCTGCCGAGATCGGTTATGAACGGAAACTCCTCGCGGGTGATCAGCACGTTCGGATCGCGCAGCAGCGGCTCGGTGAAAATCAGCCATGCCTCGCGTTCCGGCGAGCGATTGACGAAACTGAGCAGTTCGCAGCGACCGGTGCGTGACGCGGCGAGTTGTTCGGCCCAGGTCCGGGCCGGGAAAAGATCGACCTGGAGGCCGAGGCGGGCGCGGACCAGAGCGTGCAGATCGGCGGCAATGCCGGCATGCCGCCCCTTTTCGTCGATCACCTCGAAGGGCGACCAGTCCGGATCGACGCACAGGGTCGGCCGGTGGCTGGCCAGGTAGGCGTGTTCGCTGCCGTCGAGGGGGACGGAAACCTCGGCTGTCGCCGGGCCACCGACGAGCAGCGCGGCGAGCAGTAGCGCACGCCAGGCGCCTGGGCGGAGCGGGTTACTGGGCATTTGCGGCGGTGGGTAAATGGTGGCGGGCATTGCTTGGGTTGTGATGGCCGACAAAATGATGGCGCGAAGGGGGCGTATTATCCCGCGCGCCGCTTCACCTGCCAGTCTTGTCGTGTGCGAATGCAATGGCATGCAATAAATGGCAATGTTTTGACGTCGCCTTCGGTGGCAGAATCCACCTCCATGAATCGAGTGCCACGCATCGCCATCGTCGAGGACGATCAGGATCTCCTGCAAAACACCCTGGAGTTTCTCGCTGCGGCCGGTTATCCGGTCTGGGGTGCGGGTAGTGCCGAGGCTTTTTTCCGGCGTTTCGTCGCCGAGCCGGTCGAGGTGGTCGTGCTCGACATCGGCCTGCCGGGCGAGGATGGCCTGAGCGTGGCGGAGTTGCTGTGTGCCAATCGGGCGGTCGCTGTCATCATCCTGAGCGCAAGGGATGCCGTCGAGGACCGCCTGGCTGGTCTGCGCGCCGGCGCCGACCGCTACCTGGTCAAGCCGGTCAACCTGATGGAACTGGCGGCCAATATCGATGCTGTCGCCAAGCGGCAGGGGGCGCCGACCCAGTCGCTGTTCGAATTGCCGCACCAGGCGAGACCGGCACGGCGCATCACCGATCTGGTCGATGGCGGGGCGTCCTTCTGGCGCCTGGCGATACAGGAATGGGTGCTGATCGCGCCGGATGGCCGGCAGTTGCAGCTGACGGCGCGCGAGTTTGCCCTGCTGCATCGCTTGATCGTGGTGCAGGGCCAGGCAGTACCGAAAAAGGCGCTGGCCGACGAGATCTTCGGTACGCGCATCGTCAACAGTGCCGAGCGCATCAATGTCCTGCTTGCCCGCTTGCGCAAGAAAGCGGCCGAAACCTTCGGCGAGGAACTGCCGATCAAGACCGCGCACCAGATCGGTTACGCCTTCACCGCGCCGGCTCATCTCGCCCAGCGTATCGAAGTCGACTGAGTTTGCTGCGCCGCTTGCACGGCAAGCAAATGCAAGGCGTCGACATGTTGCGCAAGCGCACATCCATCGAGAATTCAAGATATGGGGAACCCTGGGCCGTGGGCCGGGGGCGGAGAACCTGTCTTGTCTTCGAGAGGGAAAAAATGCGTTCGAACGGTCTGAACCACATTTATCGCGTTGTCTGGAATGCCGCCAGGGGTGTCTGGCAGGCGATTGCCGAAAGCGGCAAGGGGCACGCCAAGAGCAAGCGCAACAAGTCTGCGCGCCAGGCTCTGACGGCCGGCAGCATTGTGCTGTTGTCTCTGCCGGCGCTGGCCGCCGATATCTTGCCGAGCGGCGGCAACGTTGTTGCCGGTGCGCTGGTCAATCCGGTGTCGGTCAGCAACGGCAAGATGACCATCGAGCAGGCCAGCAGCAAGCTGGCCATGGACTGGCAGAGCTTCTCGATCGGACGCGGCAATACCGTCGAATTCGTGCAGCCGTCGAGTAGCGCGGTCGCCCTGAACCGGGTGCTGGGCAGCGACGTGTCGGTGATCCAGGGCGCCCTCAAGGCGAATGGCCAGGTCTTCCTGATCAATCCGAACGGCGTGTTGTTCACGCCGACTGCACAGGTCGATGTCGGCAGCCTGGTGGCGTCGACACAGAGCATCAAGACGGCGGATTTTCTGGCTGGTAAATACCTGTTCGAAGGCATTTCGAGCAATGCGATCATCAACCAGGGCAATGTGACTGCCGCCAATGGCGGCACGATTGCGCTGATCGCCGCAAAAATCATCAATAACGGCACGTTGACCGCCCGCGCTGGCAGCGTGTTGCTCGGGGCCGGCAGCAAGGTCACGCTCGATATGGGCGGGCCGGTCAAGCTGCAGGTCGAGAATGACACGCTGGAGACCCTGATCAGCAACGGCGGTGTGATTCGTGCTGCCGGCGGTCATGTGCTGCTTACTTCACAGGCGGCCCGCACGCTGGCCAGCAGCGTTATCAACAACACCGGCCTGATCGAGGCGCAGACGCTGGCGACCGGTGAGAAGGGCGAGATCGTGCTGTTCGCGCACGACGGTACCGCCAATATCGGCGGCAAGCTCGATGCCTCGGCCCCGAATGGCGGCGACGGCGGTTTCATCGAAACCAGCGCGTCCACCGTCAGCTTTGCGCCCGATCTCGTCGTGACGGCTGCCGCCGCCAATGGCAAGGGCGGCAAGTGGCTGATCGATCCGACCGACATCACGATTGATGCCGCGACCTGTACCGGCACCAACTGCATTGCGGCCGATACCATTGCCACCACGCTGGCCGGTACCAATGTCGAGATCGCGACCGATGCTGCCGGCAGCGAAAATGGCGACATTACGGTCAATGCGCCGATTGCCTGGTCGGCAAACACGACGCTGACCCTGTCGGCGCACGATGACATCAATATCAACGGCAACCTGACCCATACCGGCAGCTCGGCCGGCGGCATGATCTTCAAGTACGGCCAGGGCAGCGCCGACGGCGGCAGCAGCGCCTATACGGTCGGCGCCGGTGCCAGCGTCGTTTCGCCGTCACTGCAGTGGCTGAAGGGCAACGAGACGGCCGGCATCCGTTATGCGATCAAGGATGGCGCGGTATTCCTGGGCGGCAAGTACATCGAGATCGGGATTTCGCCGGGTGGCTACTTCGGCACCGGCTCGGTCAAGCCGGGTACTTTCTATGGCCGCAACGGACGCAACGGCATCGGTATGGTGGGCGATGCCGACGGTTTCGGCAGCGGGGCCGATCTGCGCATCGACTACTTCATGCCCGGGTCGCCATTTCAGTCAACGACGGCCGGATACAACGACGCGACGGCCTCATCCTGGAGTCCGGGGAAAGGTACGCCGGCAACGGTCGAGTTGCTGCCCCTCGGCGCCGATAATGTCATGAAAGCCAAGGTCACGACGACGGTCGGCGACATGCAGATCGTGCAGATCATCTCGCTCGCCAAAACCGACAAATATTTCAAGACCGAAGCGACGCTGAGCAATACCGGCGCTGCCGCGATTGCCAACGCAACCTTCATCAGCCATTTCGATCCGGACAATACGGTTGATGTCGGTGGCGATTACGAAACGATTCAGAAGGTCGAACAAACCATCGCCGCCGGCGACGGCGCAGCCGTGGTCAGCGCGACCAGCCTGCCAGGCGATGCCTATGCCACGCTGTCCGGTGGCAGCCAATCGAAGATCATCTATTACTCGGCGGATGCGCGGGCGACGGTCGGTCAGGGGGGGGATTTCTGGAACAGCGCGGGGGATGCCGCTGCTGTCAGCACAATGACCAGTCTGGCTGCTTCGCAGACCAAGGGCAATACCGCAACGGCCGACGACGCGATGGGTATCGTCTTCAACGTTGGCAGCATCGCCGCCGGCGCTTCGAAAAACTTCAGCTATCTGACTTCGCTTGATAACCGTGACATGTCGACCATTCTCACCGAACTGGGCGGGGCATCCGGTGTGACGCCGACGGCGCCCTCTACCGGGACGCCGGTTCCGGTCGATACCGCGATCAAGACGGCGCAGGTCCTGCCGGTCGAACCGCGTACCAACACGTCGACCCTGCCCGGCATGGTTTCGCCGACCAATACGCCGCCCACTGAAGTCGTGACCAACAGTCAGGGCAGCCTGCCCGTCTACGACCTTTCCGGTGGTCTTGCCTTTGTCGCACTCCCCGGCAGCAGCGGCTCCGGCGGTGGCTCCACTCCGGAAACGACACCGGCGGGCAGCAACCTGCCGGTCGAAGCCGGCGGTCGCGATCCACTCGGATTCATGCGTGTCTTCGTCGTCGGCGGCGGTTTGAGCCTGCCTGACGGGCTCGGCGACAACGGCAACTCGCAGAATCTGCGCCGCAACTGAGTCGGGGCGCCCAACCATGAACCAACAGTCCAAAAACATGCACAACACTTTCCGTCTGTCGGCATCCAGCCTCGCCCTGTTGCTGGCCATGCCCGTCTTTGCCCAGACCGCGCCGGATGCCGGTCAGACCCTGCAGCAATTGACGCCGCCGCGTCAGGCGCCGCGTCCCGGCACCAGCGTCAACATCGAAGCGCCGAAGGCGGCACCGACCCTGCCGGGCGGTACGCAGGTCGTGCTCAAGACGGTCAACGTCAGCGGCAGCAGCATTTTCAGCGAAGCCGAACTGCTCGCCGTGCTCGGGCCGGTGACCGGCAACAGCTATGACCTGGCCGGCCTGCGCGGCCTCGCCGAGCGTATCGGCGCGCATTACCATGCCGCCGGCTATCCCTTTGCGCGGGCCTATCTGCCGGCGCAACCGCTGCAGGACGGCAGTCTGCGCATCGAAGTGGTCGAAGGGCGCTACGGCAAGGTGCAGGCCAGCGGCGAGCCGGCCCTGGTAGCCGCGGCCCAGGGCTATCTCGATGCCTTGCAGCCGGGGGCGGTGATCGCCGGCGCGCCGCTCGAACGCGCCACCCTGGTGCTGGACGACCTGCCGGGCGTGAAGATCGTGCCGGTGGTGCGTCCCGGCCGGGAAATCGGGCGCGGCGACCTCGACGTTGCGGTCGAACGTACGCCCGCGATCAGCGGCTCGCTCGGGCTCGACAACCACGGCAACCGTTACACCGGCCAGTACCGTCTGAGCGGCGGTGTCCAGATCGACAGCCCCTTCCTGTTTGGCGACCAGATCATGGCGCGTGCCATCTATTCGGATGAAAACCTGTGGCTGGGCAGTGTCGGCTACAGTTTGCCGCTTGGTACTTCGGGCTTGCGCGGCAACATCGGCTATTCGCATACCGCCTACGAACTGGGCAAAGAGTTCAAAAGTCTCAATGCGACCGGCACCGCAGCAGTATCCAGCCTCGGCGTTTCGTATCCGGTGATCCGCTCGCAGGCGGCCAACCTGACCGTGTTGGCGACCTATCAGTACAAGGATCTCAACGACCGTCAGGGCGTCGCCGGCAGTGATGACACGAAATCGAGTCAGTCCCTGCCGCTCTCCCTGCAGTTCGACCGGCGTGACCGGATCGGCGGTGGTGCCGTGACTTACGGTGTGCTGACCTGGACGCCGGGGGAACTGAAGCTGGGTTCGACACTCGAGAGTGGTGACCGGACGAGCGGCACGAACAGCCGTGGCAGTTTCAACAAGCTCAATCTTGATGTTGCGCGCGTTCAGGCGCTGCCCGGCGATTTCTCGCTGTTCGGCCGCGTTTCGGCACAGTGGGCGGACAAGAACCTGGATTCGTCGGAAGGCTTCAGCCTGGGCGGGCCGAATGGTGTGCGCGCCTATCCGACGGGTGAAGCGAACGGCGATGAAGGCTGGCTGGCGCAGCTTGAGTTGCGTTATGCACTCGGCGCCTTCAGCCCCTTTGTTTTCTACGATGCCGGTTCGATACGCGTCAATGCCAAGCCGGGCAGCATCACGCCGAAGGTGACGCAGAACACCCGCTCGATCGGTGGCGGCGGTGTCGGCGTACGCTACCAGCAGGGGCCGTTCGCGGTCGACGCCTCGGTCGCCTGGCAGACCGAGGGTGGCAAGGCGCAGTCGGATTCCTCGGATCAGGACCCGCGCGCCTGGTTGGCGCTCAGCTATCGTTTCTGAACTGTTCCCGTTTTGCCGGAGGCCGCGCTTGCGCGGCCTTTTTCATTGCGCCAGGAAGCGCTCCAGCAACACATTCAAAAAGCGCCGTCCCTTGAGCGTCGGCGCAATCTTTTCCGGGCCGACTTCAAGTAGCCCTTCGGCTTCCGCCGCTTTCAATTGCGGCAGGATCAGGCCGAGCGGTTGCGCCGTGCGCGCTTCGAACAGGCTTGGGTGAAAGCCATCGGCGAGGCGCAGGGCGTTCATCATGAATTCGAAGGGCAGGTCGGCGGCGGCGACTTCGTTCGACTCCTGTACCGGATTGCCGCTGGCGATGTTTTCCAGGTAGGCCTTCGGGTGTTTCCAGCGCATCTGGCGCAGTACGCGGTCGTGCAAAGTCAGTTTTGAATGGGCCCCGGCGCCGATGCCGAGGTAGTCGCCGAAATACCAGTAGTTGAGATTGTGGCGGCATTGCCGGCCGGGCTGGGCAAAGGCCGAAGTTTCGTAATTCGTGAAGCCGGCGGCGGCGAGCCTGGCCTCGATCGCATCCTGCATGTCGGCGCAGGTGTCGCCTTCGGGTAGTTCGGGCGGGAAGGCGGCGAAGCGGGTGTTCGGCTCCAGGGTCAGCTGGTAGCAGGAGAGATGGCCGGGCTGGAAACCGAGCGCGGTATCGACGTCGCTGAGCGCCTGCTCCAGCGTCTGGCCGGGCAGGCCGTACATCAGGTCGAGATTGAAGGCGGGGAAGTGCTCGCCGGCCAGTTGCGCGGCGCGTTTGGCTTCGCCGGCATCGTGGATGCGGCCGAGCGCCTTGAGATGGCCTTCGTTGAAACTCTGGATGCCGAGCGACAGGCGATTGACGCCGGCGGCGCGAAAGCCGGCGAATTTCTCCGCTTCCACCGTGCCGGGATTGGCTTCGAGCGTGATTTCGGCGTCCGGCGCCAGCATGGCGAGGGTGCGGAAGGCGGTGATCAGTTCGTCGACGGCGGCCGGCGAGAGCAGGCTGGGCGTGCCGCCGCCGAAGAAGACGCTGACCACCGGCCGGCCCCAGATCAGCGGCAGCGCCGACTGCAGGTCGGCGATCAGCGCGTCGACGTACTGCCGTTCGGGTATCTCGCCATTGGCCTCATGCGAGTTGAAATCGCAGTAGGGACATTTCTGCACGCACCACGGCACATGCACATAGAGCGCGAGTGGCGGCGAGACGCGGAATTCGAGCGCCTGGGCGGTCGACACCGGTTTCTGGGCAAAAATGGGAATGGTGCGGGCCATGGGCTTTCCGGAATGGGGCAATCGGACAGAGAGCGGTCAGCGCGCCCGGAAGTTCAGTTTTTGCGGTTTTCGGGGCGTCGACCGCTGGCCGGGTCAGAGGGCCGGCAGCCGCTCGATCAGCTTCTGCATGGCCTGGCCGCGATGCGAGACGCGGTTCTTGGTGTCGGCGTCGAGTTCGGCCGCGGTCTGGCCGAAGGCCGGCACGAAGAACAGCGGGTCGTAGCCGAAGCCGCCGTCGCCGCGCGAAGCCGGCAGGATTTCGCCGTGCCATTCGCCTTCGGCGATCAGCGGTTGCGGGTCGTCGGCGTGGCGGACCAGCACCAGTACCGAGACGAAATGGGCGCGCCGGTCCGGGTTGCTGCCGAGTTCGGCGAACAGCTTTTCATTGTTGCGCGCATCCGATTTCGGCTCGCCGGCATAGCGTGCCGAATAGACGCCGGGGGCGCCGCCGAGCGCTGCAACGCACAGGCCGGAGTCGTCGGCGAGGGCGGGCAGGCCGGACAGCTTGGACGCATGGCGCGCCTTGGCCAGCGCGTTCTCGACGAAGGTGCAGTGCGGCTCTTCCGCTTCCGGGATGCCGAGCTGGCCCTGCGCGATGACCTCGAAACCGAGCGGCGCGAGCAGCGCGTTGAGTTCCTTCATCTTCTTGGCGTTGTTGGAGGCGAGGACGAGTTTTTTCATGGTTCAGGTAGCGGAAAAAGTGCCTTTCCCAGCGGTCGACCGCTGGAAAACAGTAAAAATGCTCAGCTGGCCAGCGCGCTTTGCTGCGCGGCGATCAGTTGACGGATGCCGGCTTCGGCGAGGTCGGTCAGCACGTTCATTTGCTGGCGCGTGAACGGTTCGCCCTCGGCCGTGCCCTGGACTTCGACGATGCCGCCGGCGCCGGTCATGACGACGTTCATGTCGGTATCGCAGTTGGAGTCTTCCGGGTAATCGAGGTCGAGTACCGGGGCGCCGTTGTAGATGCCGACCGAAACGGCGGCGACGTGGTCGCGCACCGGGTTGGCCGGCAGCTTGCCGGCGGTGACCAGCTTCTCGCAGGCTTCGTAGAGGGCGATCCAGGCGCCGGTGATCGAGGCGCAACGGGTGCCGCCGTCGGCCTGCAGCACATCGCAGTCGAGCGTGATCTGGCGTTCGCCGAGGGCCTTGAGATCGACCACGGCGCGCAGGCTGCGCCCGATCAGACGCTGGATTTCCTGGGTGCGGCCGGTCTGCTTGCCCTTGGCCGCTTCACGCGAACTGCGCGAGTGGGTGGCGCGCGGCAGCATGCCGTATTCGGCGGTGACCCAGCCCTGGCCCTTGCCGCGCAGGAAGGGCGGCACGTTTTCCTCGACGCTGGCGTTGCACAGGACGCGGGTGTCGCCCATCTCGATCAGTACCGAGCCTTCGGCGTGGCGGGTGAAGTTGCGGGTGATGCGGACCTGGCGGAGCTGGTCGGCCTGGCGTTGGCTGGGGCGCATGGAATTCCTTATTTTTTCGGGTTGTATTTGTCGATGGCGTTGCGGATTTCCTCAATCGCCTTTTCAATTTCGTCTTCGGTCAGATCGCTCTTGTAAGCCGGGTTGCGCCCGAACTCTTCAAGCCGCGTCGTCACTTCGCCCTGGGTCATGGTCTGCGTCGAGATCGAGCTGGTCGCTTCCTCGACATAGCTTTGTTCCCAATGCACGGCAACCACGGAGAGGTTGTCGCCATGCGGTCCACCCTTGATTTCGGCCTGTTTCATCAGGGTCGGCACGGCTTCGAGCAGGTTGGTGCCATGCAGGCTGATCGCCATCTGCTCGCCGGACGTGACGCCCCACAAGCCATCGCTGCAGAGCAGCAGGATGTCGCCGTGCTCGAGCGGCGTCTTGCGCGAAAACTCGATTTCCGGCGGCGTCGGGCTGCCCAGGCAGCTGTAGATCTTGTTGCGGTCCGGGTGATGGGCGGCCTGGATTTCGGTGATCAGGCCTTCCTCGATGAGCAGGCGGACGCGCGAGTGGTCGCGCGTCTGGGTAATGACCTTGCCGTCGCGCATCAGGAACAGGCGCGAGTCGCCGGCATGCGCCCAGTAGGCGACATTGTCCTGGACCAGGCAGGCGACGCAGGTGGTGCGCGGCGAATCCTTCAGGTGATGCAGGGTCGCGTAATCGAGAATGGCATGGTGCGCATTGCTCATTGCCTTCTGCAGGAAGCGGAACGGGTCGCCGATCAGCGGCTGCGCTTCGTGCTGGAAGCTGTCGGCCAGCGTCTGGATGGCGATCTGCGCGGCGATCTCGCCGTAATGGTGGCCGCCCATGCCGTCCGCCACCGCCATCAGCAGTGCATCGCGCGAGTAGCAATAGGTGGTGCGGTCCTCGTTGTTGGCGCGGCCGCCCTGCAGGCTGTCCTGATAAATGCTGAATCTCATTTAGTCGGCTTCCGGAATTTTCCGACCAGGCGGTCCAGCCAGTGCTCGGCATCCTTGGGGCTGGGCGGCGTAATCGTTTCGACCAGTGCCTTCTGCAGCGTGAAGACACTTTGCGGCCGGTAAAGATGGTTGAGGTTCAGGCACCAGTCGATGATCTCGAGCAGGCGGTCGGAGTACTGGCCTTCCCAGCGCATCATCGCCGGGCCCAGCGTGTCTTTTTTCATGCGCTCGTCGGCCGCCTGCGGCGCAGAGCCGGCCAGGCAGGCGTACATCGAGGCGCCGACGCTGTAGATGTCGCTCCACGGCCCGAGATCCTTGCGCGAGCCGTAGTGCTCGGGCGAAGCAAAGCCCGGCGTGTACATCGGCTTGAGGATGGGCTGGTCGGTGATCAGGGTCTGGCGGGCGGCGCCGAAGTCGATCAGCACCGGCGTGTTGTCGCCGCGCAGGTAGATGTTCGAGGGCTTGAGGTCGAGGTGCAGCAGCTTGTGGGCATGTACCTCGCGCAGGCCGTTGAGCATGCGGGTAAAGACGCCGCGGATGAAACGTTCCGAAATGTGGCCCTGATGCTTGTGGATGAATTCCTGCAGCGTGCGGCCGTGTTCGTATTCCATGACCATGTACACGGTGTCGTTGGCGCGGAAGAAGTTGAGCACACGGATCACGTTCGGGTGCGACAGCTTGGCCAGCGAGCGGCCTTCCTCGAAGAAGCACTTCATGCCGTAGCGGAAGGCGCCGAGGTGCTCGGCGGTAATCAGCGGTTTGACGTCGCCGTCATTGCGCAGTGCCAGGCTGTTCGGCAGGTACTCCTTGATCGCGACTTGCTGGTCGTCGGCATCGGTCGCCAGGTAGACGATGGAAAAGCCGCCGAGCGAGAGCTGGCGGTCTATCGTGTACTCTTCCAGTTGGAAGCCGTTGGGTAACGGCTGATTGGCTTGTTGCGCCATTGGGCTCGCGGTTATGATGCGTATCAGGCATTTTCGGGCGTGTTGTCCGGCCTGTAAAGCGGAGACACTCCAGACATGATTTCAAGTATGACCGGTTATGCAGTTAAAACGCGCGATATCGAGCGCGGAACGCTGCAACTTGAGCTTAAAAGCGTCAATTCCCGCTATCTCGATTTTCATTTTCGCATCAGCGAAGATTTGCGTGCGCTCGAGATGCCGTTGCGTGAACTGCTTGCCTCGCGTCTGGCGCGCGGCAAGATCGAGTGTCGCCTGTCCTTCAATGCCTCGGCGGCGCGCGCCGACCAGCTCGAACTCAACGCCGATCTGCTCGGCTCGCTGACCGTGCTCAATGCGCGCGTTCGCGAAGCGATGCCGGAAGCGCGGCCGCTCTCGGTCAATGACGTGCTGCGCTGGCCGGGCATGTTCGGCGATCAGTCGATTGACTTTGCCACCTTCAATGCGCCGGTGCTGGCGCTGGCCCGCGAGGTGCTCGACGAATTCACCGCCAGCCGCGGCCGCGAAGGTGAAAAACTGGCTGCAATGATCGTCGACCGGGTGAACGCCATGCGCGACATCGTGCGCAACGTGGCGCCGCGCATTCCCGAAGCGCAGGCCCTGTTCGCCGACAAGCTGCGCCAGCGTCTGCAGGAGGCCCTTGGCAATGCCAGCGACGACCGCATCATGCAGGAAGTCGCCGTGTTCGCGACGCGCATTGATGTTGCCGAAGAACTGAGCCGTCTCGGCACGCATCTCGACGAAGTCGAACGTGTTCTCCGCCAGGGCGGCGCCAGCGGCAAGCGTCTCGATTTCCTGATGCAGGAACTCAATCGCGAAGCCAATACGCTCGGTTCGAAATCGGCGATTACCGAGGTGTCGCAAGCCTCGGTCGATCTCAAGCTGCTCATCGAGCAGATGCGCGAGCAGATCCAGAACCTGGAATAAGGCCGGCGTTTTCGGGGCGGGCAGGTCGGGGCAAGCCCGGCTTGCTTTTCGCGACCGGGCATCACATGCCCGATGCATTCCTGCTGTGCTGTCTCACCCCTTTTTGCGCTAGACTGGCAATGCCTTTTTCATAAGGCATTTGCTACCCCAGTGCGTTGCTTGTCCGCATTCCGGGTTTTTCAGGTCCAGCAAAGGAGGCTGCCCGGCGTGCCGATCCCGATTCAAAATGCCTCGACGGTTTCGCCGCGGATGCTGGCCTGGCAACTGTTTGCCGGCTGGTTGGCGGTGGTCCTGTGCATTTGTGCATTCGCCGGCTTGTTCCTCCGGTCAGGTCTCGAGCACGTCCGTACCAGTGCCACGCTGGAGGCGGAGAACCTGACCCAGGTGCTTGAACGCGATGTCGCGGCTTCGCTGGAAAAAGTCGATCTGATCCTGCGCTCGGTAGCCGATGAGTATGAGCGGCGGGCGCAGCTCGGTCCGGTGGGGCGCAGCGACATGGATGCGTTCCTGGAACGTCTGGCTGCCCGTCAGGAGTCGATGCAGCGCCTGAGCATTGCCGATGCGGGCGGCGAGACCGGGGCCAATTCGAGCCTGGCCGATCGCGACTATTTCAATCGCCTGCGGACTGATCCGGTTGCCGGACTGGTCATTTCCAAGCCGGTCGTCGGCCGGATCAGCGGCAAGTGGGCAATCGTCCTGGCGCGCCGTCTCAACGACCGGCACGGGGCGTTTGCCGGGGTTGCCTATGCCAGTCTGAGTCTTGAACATTTCGAAAAACATTTCGGCGCCTTGCAACTGGGGGCGCATGGCACGGTCAGTCTGCGCGATGCCGATCTCGGAGTCATCGTTCGTTTGCCGAAGATCGGTGATCTGGTGAAGTATGGCTCGACGGTGGTTTCCGACGATTATCACGCGGCGCTTGCGGCGAACCCTTTGCACGGGGTTTATCGGGCGGGTGACAGCAGTGTTGACGGGATGCCGCGCCTGCATGTTTTCCGCTTCAATCCGCAGTACCGCTTCTATGTCAATGTCGGGGTGGCCGAAGACGATTACCTCGCTCCTTGGCGAATCCAGGTGTGGACGACGCTTGTGCTGCTGGTCGTCTTCATCGTGCTGAGTGGTCTGTGCGTGCTGCTCCTGCAGCGTTATGCGCGGCGTCTGGCGGATCGCGAAGGGATGCTGCGGACCATCTTCGAGGCATCCGACGGCGCCATTTTTCTGCTTGATGCGCAGGGGCGGATCACGCATGCCAACGAGCGCATGGCCGTGATGCTGGCTTGCCGGCTCGAGCAGCTGACCGGTAGCGATTACCTGCAATATGTTGTCGATGCCGAGCGCGCGGTGGCCGCAGACTGGTTGCAACGCCTGCTCACGGCCGAGGTGCCCTTTGCCCGCCATGAACGGGCTTATCGGCGCGGTGATGGCAGCGTGTTCTGGGGTTTTCTCTGTGCCCGGCCCCTGCAGGATGGACGCGGCTATCCGGTCGGGCTGGTCGGCTTGATCACCGATATCGATGAGCAGAAGAACAACGCCAAGGAGCTGGAAAACTATCGCCAGCACCTCGAAAGCCTGGTGCGCGAACGTACGGTCGAACTGGAGGGCGCCAAGGAGGCGGCGGAGTCGGCCAGTCGCGCCAAGAGCAGCTTCCTTGCCAACATGAGTCACGAGATCCGGACGCCGATGAATGCCATCATCGGCCTGACCCATCTGTTGCAGCGGGAGTTGCTGACGCCGGCGCAGGCAGACCGTCTGGAGAAGATATCAAGCTCGGCCCGTCACCTGATGGCGATCATCAACGACGTGCTCGATATCTCGAAGATCGAATCGGGCAAGCTGGTCATCGAGTCGGCGCCTTTTGCCGTGGCCGATGTGCTTGCCGAACTGGGCGGGCTTTATGCCGGGCGGGCGCAGGCCAAGGGCCTGTCATTCACGACCTCGGCAGGTGATTTGCCGCCGCTGGTGGTGGGCGACCGGACGCGTTTGTCGCAGGCGCTGCTCAACTACCTGGCGAATGCGATCAAGTTCACCGCGACGGGTGGCATCGAATTGCGGGCAAAGGTGATCGAGGAAGACGAAAGCTCGCTGCTCGCCCGTTTCACTGTGCAGGACAGCGGGATCGGCATTGCGGCGGAGGTGTTGCCGCGTCTCTTCATGGCCTTCGAGCAGGCGGACAACTCGACGACCCGCCAGTATGGCGGCACCGGTCTCGGGTTGGCGATCAACCGGCGGCTGGGCGAGCTGATGGGTGGCGCGGTCGGTGTCGAGAGTACGCCGGGTGTCGGCAGCTCCTTCTGGATCAATGTCCGTTTTGGCAAGCTGGCAGCGGTCGACCGTCCGGAAGAGGTCAATTTCACGGCCCCGGCAAGCAATGAAGCCGAACTTCGGGAAAGTTGCAGCACCGCCCGCCTGCTGCTGGTTGAAGACGATGAGATCAACCAGGAGGTGGCGCTGGAATTGCTGCGCGACTTTGCCGGGCTGCAGGTCGATCTGGCCAGGAACGGTGCGCTGGCCGTGCGTATGGCCAGTGCTGTCTGCTACGACCTGATCCTGATGGATCTGTTGATGCCGGAGATGGATGGCTTCACTGCAACGCGACTGATTCGCGCCATGCCCGCCTACCGCCAGACGCCGATTCTGGCGATGACGGCCAATGCCTTCGATGCCGATCGGGCGCGTTGTCTGGTGGCAGGAATGAACGATCACATTCCGAAGCCAGTCAACCCGGAGCTACTTTTCAGTAAACTGCTGCACTGGCTGCCGCGGGCAGTCGCTGATCAGAAACGCCCAACCCAGGAATAAACCATGGCCGGAAATCTTTATGTCGTCGCCGCCCCGTCCGGCGCCGGCAAGACCACGCTTGTACGTCTCCTGCTCGAAGCCGAGCCGGTGCGCCTGTCGATCTCCTTCACCACCCGCCAGCCGCGGCCGGGTGAGCAGGATGGCCGCGAATACCATTTCGTCGATACGGCAACTTTCCGCGCCATGATCGAGCGTCAGGAGTTTCTCGAATGGGCCGAGGTGCATGGCAATTTCTACGGCACCTCGAAAAAATGGATTGCCGAGCAGCTAGCGGTCGACGCCGATGTTTTGCTCGAAATCGACTGGCAGGGCGCACAGCAGGTGCGGCAGCAGTTTCCCGACGCGATCGGCGTCTTCATTTTGCCGCCCTCGATGGAAGAGCTGGAACGCCGGCTGACCGGGCGTGGCACCGATGCCGCCGACGTCATTGCCCGCCGTCTGGCCGCAGCACAGGCCGAGATGCACCATGTCGGGGAATTCGACTATGTTATTATTAACAACCAACTGGAAGAGGCTTTGCTTGATCTGCGCGCCGTGGTGCGTGCATCCCGTCTGCAGTACGCCGCGCAAGCTGCCCGGCACGCTGCCCTCTTCGACCGAATGATCTGATTTTCCGAGGTTTTACATGGCTCGCGTTACGATTGATGACTGCCTGAAAAGAATTCCCAACCGCTTCCAGATGACCCTGACGGCGGCCAACCGTGCCCGTCAGCTGGCCAATGGCGCGACGCCGCTGGTCGAAGCCGGCAAGCACAAGCCGACGGTCGTTGCCCTGCGTGAAGTCGGCGCCGGCAAGATCGGCATCGAAATCCTCAACCGCAGTCTGGGCTGAGTTCGGCGCGGTGAATGCTGATGGGGTCAACGCCGTCATCACCACCGCCTGCCATGGAAGAACCCGCCTACCGGGTTTTTCTCGATAGTCTCGACTATCTTTCTCCGGAAGAAGTAGCCCGGATCGAGAAGGCGTATGCCTTCTCGGCCAAGGCGCATGCGCACCAGAAGCGCATGTCCGGCGAAGCCTACATCACGCATCCGCTGGCCGTGGCCGGCGCCGTCGTCGAGTGGCGCATGGACGCCGACGCCGTGATGGCGGCGCTGCTGCATGACGTGCTGGAAGACACCGGCACCAGCAAGCGCGAACTGGCCGACCTGTTCGGCAAGGAAGTCGCCGAGCTGGTCGATGGTCTCTCCAAGCTCGACAAGATGGAGTTCGCTTCCTACCAGGAGGCGCAGGCCGAGAATTTCCGCAAGATGCTGATGGCGATGGCGCGCGACCTGCGTGTCGTGCTGATCAAGCTCGCCGACCGCCAGCACAATCTGGCGACGATGTCGGCGATGCGTCAGGACAAGCGCGCCCGCATTGCGCGCGAGACCCTGGAGATCTACGCGCCGATCGCGCTGCGTCTGGGCCTGAACAAGCTGTACCGCGAATTGCAGGACACCTGTTTCCGCCTGATTCACCCGCATCGTGCCGAGGTGCTGACCAAGGCGATGAAGGCGGCGCGCGGCAATCGCAAGGAGCTGCTGTCGCGCATCCTCGACGGCATTCGCGACAAGCTGACTGGCGCAGGTCTCAAGTCCGAGGTGTTCGGGCGCGAAAAGAGCCTGTATTCAACCTTCTGCAAGATGAAGGAAAAACACCTTTCCTTCTCGCAAGTGCTCGATATCTACGGTTTCCGCGTAGTGGTCGAGAATGTGCCGACCTGCTACCTCGCCCTTGGCGCCCTGCATGGTCTCTACAAGCCCGTGCCCGGCAAGTTCAAGGACTACATCGCGATTCCCAAGGCGAACGGCTACCAGTCGCTGCACACGACGCTGATCGGTCCGTACGGCACGCCGGTTGAAGTGCAGATCCGCACGCACGAGATGCACCATGTCGCGCAGGAGGGCGTTGCCGCCCACTGGCTGTACAAGGACATCGAGGATAGCGGCGCCGATCTGCAGATCAAGACGCACAAGTGGCTGCAATCCCTGCTCGAGATGCAGAGTGGCGACTCGTCCGAGTTCTTCGAGAACGTCAAGATCGACCTCTTCCCGGACGAGGTTTACGTGTTTACGCCCAAGGGCAAGATCATGGCCCTGCCGCGCGGCGCCACCGTGGTCGACTTTGCCTACGCCGTGCATACCGACGTCGGTCATCACTGCTCGGCGGCACGCGTCAATCACGAGCTGGCGCCGCTGCGCACCGAGATGCGCAATGGCGATCTGGTCGAGATCATCACCTCGGCACAGGCCAGCCCGAATCCGGTCTGGCTGACTTACGTCAAGACCGGGCGGGCGCGCAGCAAGATCCGCCACTTCCTGCGCACCATGCAGAACGAGGAATCGTCGCGTCTGGGCGAACGCCTGCTGCGCCAGGAACTGCTCTCGCTCGGCGTCGTGCCGATCTCGATTCCGGCCGATGCCTGGGACCAGATGGTCAAGTCGAGCGGCCAGAAGAACATCGAAGAGATCTACACCGACATCGGCCTTGGCAAGCGCCTGCCTTCCGTGGTGGCCCGTCGCCTGCTGGCGCGCGAGGACATGGGCACCGACCTGCCGGGCAACATGGCGCTCGCCATCCACGGCACCGAGGGCATGGCGATCCAGCTGGCACGTTGCTGCCAGCCGATCCCGGGCGATCCGATCATCGGTTCGATCAGGAAGGGCAGCGGTCTGGTGATTCATACCCACGATTGCCCGAGCATCCGCAAGTCACGCTCGGCCGAGCCGCAGAAATGGATCGACGTCGAATGGGAGCCGGAAGAAGGAAAGCTGTTCGACATTCGCATCAAGGTCGAGGTCAAGAACACGCGTGGCGTGCTCGCCCAGGTTGCCGCGGCGATCGCCGAAGCCGGCTCGAACATCGAGCATGTCTCGATGGATGCCGATTCCGAGCACCTGTTCACGCTGCTCCGCTTCACCATCCAGGTTGCGCACCGCAACCATCTGGCTGCCGTGATGCGCGGCATGCGCCATATTCCGGAAGTGACCCGCATCGTGCGGGAGCGCGGGAGCGAAGTTTGAGGGTACTCGTGCTGGGGGCCGGCGTTGTCGGCACCACGACCGCATGGTATCTCGCCCGCGCCGGACACGCGGTGACGGTCGTTGATCGCCAGCCGGTGGCCGGCAATGAAACCAGTTTTGCCAACGGTGGCCAGATTTCCGTCTCGCATGCCGAACCCTGGGCCAATCCGCATGTCCTGCCGCGTTTGCTGAAATGGCTGGGGCGCGAGGATGCGCCCTTGCTCTGGCGCTGGCGGGCCGATCCGGCGCAACTCGCCTGGGGCCTGCGTTTTCTGCGCGAATGCCTGCCCGGCCGGACGCGCCACAACATTGCGGCGATCGTCGCCCTCGCGCTCTACAGCCGCAGCCAGTTGCAGGCGCTGCGCCAGGAACTCGATCTGCGCTACGACCATCTCGAGCGCGGCATCCTGCACATCTACACCGAAGCCGACGAGTGCGAACGTGCCGTCGAGGCGGCGCGCATCATGCGCGAATTCGGGCTGGATCGCGTGACGGTCGACGTCGAAAAATGTCTGGAAATCGAACCGGCCCTGAGCGGCGCCCGTCATCTGCTGGTCGGTGGCGATTACACGCCTTCGGACGAATCGGGCGATGCCCACAAATTCACGCGGGCACTGGCCGACAAGGCGCAGGCGGCCGGCGTTGATTTTTGCCTGAATACGACGGTCGACCGTATCGAAGCGGCCGACGGCAAGATCAGCGGTGTGCAGGTGCATGATGCCGACGCTTCGCGCCTGCTGCACGCCGATGCCTACGTACTGGCGCTGGGCAGCTATTCGCCCTTGCTGCTCAAGCCGCTCGGCATCGGTTTGCCGGTCTATCCGGCCAAAGGCTATTCGGCGACGCTGACTTTGGCCGATGGTTGCGTCGCGCCGACCGTCAGCCTGACCGACGACGAGCGCAAGCTGGTCTTTTCCCGTTTCGGCAATCGCCTGCGCATCGCCGGCACGGCCGAGTTCAACGGCTACAACCTCGAACTCAACCCGGTGCGCTGCCGCGCCTTGATCGAGCGCACGCAGCGCCTGTTTCCCGGCCTTGATCTGGCGGCCGAGCCGGAATACTGGTGCGGCCTGCGCCCGGCGACGCCGTCCAATCTGCCGTACATCGGCCGCACGCGTTACGCCAACCTGTGGCTCAACACCGGTCACGGCACGCTGGGCTGGACGCTGTCCTGCGGTTCGGCAGCGGCATTGGCCGATTTGATGAGCGGCCAGCGCGCGGCACCGGATTTCCCCTTCATCCGATGCTGATCGACACCCACTGTCATCTCGATGCGGCCGAGTTTTCGCCGGATCGCGATGCAGTGCATGCGGCGGCACTGGCCGCCGGCGTCGAGCGCATCGTCGTGCCGGCCGTAGCGGTCGACACCTTTCCAACGGTCAAAACCACGGTCGCCCGCTATGCCGGCTGTGTCGCCGCCTACGGCATTCATCCGCTTTACGTGATGTCGGCGAAAGACGAAGATCTGACCGTATTGCGCGACTGGCTGCGTGCTGAGAGGCCGGTCGCGTTGGGTGAGATTGGCCTGGATTATTACGTCGCCGGACTCGATCCCGAGCGCCAGGCCTTTTTTTTCGTCGAGCAGCTGAAACTGGCGCAGGAATTCAACTTGCCGGTATTGCTGCATGTCCGGCGGGCCGTTGATCAGGTGCTCAAATACCTGCGCCGGCATCCGGTGTGCGGCGGCATCGCGCATGCCTTCAATGGCAGCCGGCAGCAGGCGGACGAATTCATCAAACTGGGCTTCAAGCTGGGTTTCGGCGGCGCGATGACCTTCAGCGGCTCGACGCGTATCCGCGATCTGGCGGCGAATTTGCCGCTCGACGCCATCGTGCTCGAAACCGATGCGCCGGACATCCCACCGGCCTGGCTGGCGCGCGGCCGCAATGCGCCGGCCGAACTGCCGCGCATCGCCAAGGTGCTGGCCGGCTTGCGCGCCATGGCGCCGGACGAACTGGCGGCGATCACCGCAGCCAACGCCCGGCGCGTATTGCCCGGGCTGGGCTGAACCAGCCCTTACTCCGCAACGACCTTGCGGCGGACTTCCGGCCTGGCTTCGATAGCGGTCAACACGCTGTTTTCGTCAAAAATGGCGTCGAAGCCCTCAAAACTGCTCAACCAGTAATGCCAGGTCTTGCTCTCGATCAGCGGGTTCTCGTCGTAGACCGGATAGCCGACCGCCATCAGCACCTGCTCGCGATTCATGCCGCGAACCAGGCGGGCGCTGCCGATCGCTTCCTGGATTTTTTTCGGATAAGACTTCAGTTTGATCAGCGGGTCCTGCTCGACGATATAGCGTTTGGCGAAGGCATCGAGCGACATGTTGCGGCTGTAGTCGTTGCCGATTGCCTGGCGGCGGCCATTGATCGTTAACAGGACGCGGTGCTTGCCGTAGCCGTCCATCGATAGTGGTGTGCCGGCCGGAATCATCGTCTTGCCGCTGTCGGCATAATTGATGTCGCTGATCCAGCTGCCGTCGGTGCGCATGTTGCAGCACAGGAAACCGTAACCCTCGGCGGTGGCGTTTGCGGCGCTCAGCGCGGCGAGGCAAAGGAATGCGGCAAGTTTCAAGGTGGTAACTCCTTTGAGGGGGCGGATGGCAATCCTAGCAGCTTCGTTTGCGAAATGAGCATGGCATTGGCGAGCCCAGCCTGCATCAACAAGAAGGGGAGCCGAAGCTCCCCTTTCTGGATGTCCTGTACGGGATCAGGCCGCTTCGGCCAGCGCGCCGCGCATCTTTTGCAGCGCCTTGACTTCGATCTGGCGGATACGCTCGGCCGACACCGAGAACTCGTCAGCGAGGTCGTGCAGCGTTGCCGCTTCGCCGTCATGCAGCCAGCGCGCCTCGATGATGCGGCGGCTGCGCGCATCGAGTGTGCCAAGCGCTTCCTGCAGGCCTTCGTTCTGCTGCCGGGCAATCGCCTTGTTCTCGATGACGCGGGTCGGCTCGTAGCGCGAGTCGGCGAGGTAATCGATCGGCGCAAAAGCTTCGTCGCTGTCGTCCGGGCTGCCTTCCAGCGCCAGGTCGCGGCCGGTCAGGCGGGTTTCCATCTCGACCACTTCTTCCGGCTTGACGCCGAGACGGGTCGCCACTTCGCCGGCCTGCGTGCCGGACAGCGTATCGACGCCTTCGTAGTCGTTCTTCAGGCTGCGCAGGTTGAAGAACAGCTTGCGCTGCGCCTTGGTCGTCGCCACTTTGACCAGGCGCCAGTTCTTCAGGATGTATTCGTGGATTTCAGCCTTGATCCAGTGCATGGCAAACGAAACCAGACGTACGCCGCGCGTCGGGTCGTAGCGTTTGACTGCCTTCATCAGGCCGATGTTGCCTTCCTGGATGAGGTCGGCATGCGGCAGGCCGTAGCCGAGATAGCCGCGGGCAATGGAGATGACGAGGCGAAGATGCGAGAGCACGAGCTGGCGGGCCGCTTCCACATCACCTTCATCATGGAAACGCTCGGCCAGCCTGATCTCCTCAGCCTCGGAAAGCATGGGGTAACGGTTCGCGGCCTGGATATAGGCATCGATGTTACCGACTGCTGACGGGATGGGAAGCGCCAAGGCGTGGGTCATAGCGTGGGTTTCTCCTTCAAGGGTTGCAAATACATTCTAGCACTCGCTGCCTGTGAGTGCTAATAGTGGAAAAAGTTTCCCGAGCCGTGTTATTGAAGGGCAGGATTAAAGTCTGTCGGAGAGGATTAAAGTCCGTCGGGCCACTAGCAGGCAGGTTAGTTCGAGGTAGCGAAGAAATCGGGGATTCAGTTAGTGCCGCAGCAGTACTTGAACTTCTTCCCCAAGTCGCAGGGGCAAGGTTCATCCCGTCCTACTTTGGTTCGAGGGGAAGAACTAACTGAGGAGAACTTTCTTGCTTGGCCTGAGCTGCAGGGTTGGAGCAAACTTCTTCATCAGACGGCGTTGATAGTGATGTTTTCCAAGTTTGTTTGGCAGTCTTCTGCCGAGTACCAATACCCTTTGTTAAGGTGTGTCCGATCCATCATACCCTGCTTGTTTGCGTGCAATTCAAACGAGCCGATCTGCACAATAACTTTCCGATGCCAACGGAGGTCTCATCGAAATCGCCCAAAACACAGGGCAGAGTGATGTGTGCCCCGATGTTGGAGGTGGCAGATATTTCCGCCAACATTCAGGAAGCATCAGAAGTAGGGACAAAGCCAGATTTAAGGTCTGCAATTTGGGAGGAGCTTGGCTATCGTCGCTACCTCCGGCGAGATGGTTCTCTTGAGCGAGAAAAATTAATCTCTGAGCTTCTCACACTACTCTGCAAATGCTTTTCCCCTACTCCAGCTGAAACAATCGAGTTGAGGCGAATGGTGAGCCGGTATGGAGTTGCACCACTCCCACAGCCGCCTCTCGGGACAGTGTTTTTAATTTAATTTCTTTTTGGAAGCTGGGAAGGGTTGCGTGAGCGGTTTCGTTGGATGAGTACGTTTGGGAGTCAGTATGTTTTCCCCTTCGAAAAACAGAAGTCCCCTTTGCATGAGCTTGATCTTGGGCGCTCTTGTCGCCATGAGTGCCTGGATTTCGTTTCTCGGCATCCGCAGGGTACTAGGCTTGAATTTACGCGTAAGTACTATCGTGCATTCAGATGGCTATCCCGATATGACAGAGCATTTCTAGACCACCTGTTGCCAATTCCGGCAGGGAGGGCAAAACAATTTGTGCTTTTTACTGATTAGTCAGGTAGTCGGCCAGAGCGGCCGGTGGCGGCGCACTCAATGAATGGCTATCCATTGCTCAATGGAAGGTAGTAGCAAGCCACCGGCAGCAACCGGCCATTTTGACGACGTAGCATCGGAAGCATCCCAACTGCCACTTCGGCCGATCAACAGCCATGCAACGATTACTAGCTTTCTGATCGCTCATTAATAAGCAAAGCCTCGTGCTCAAGTGCTCCGCCATAATCAGCCATCAGTCTCAGTATCCGCTGTACTTCAGAATGGCTGTGTTGTTGCAATGCCGGAAGTAAGCCCGCGGATCGGGATAGCAGTTCCCTATCCGAATACTTCGCGAAAAGCTGTTCGATCTGGTCGGGAACGAACAAGCTGCACCGACCGTCAAGGGCTGCTTCGAGGCGACAAAATTCGCTGAGACCCACCGGGTCGTAATCTCCAAAGTGGATCACTCGTGCGGCCCGCATGGACTCACCAACAAGCCAGCCGACAAATCGGCGCGACATGCGGCCGTATGTGGCTATCGCTAGATCGATGCCCGCAGCTGCCCAGTCGTAACTGACAAAGACCGTCGGGTTCTCCACTGTGGCCACGACACCGCAAAACTGTATTTCACGGTCAACGCCTCTTGTGTCATAGAGCACGAAGGCTCCAAGGCCACCGTTGGGTTCGGATCGACTGATTGGGGTGCCGCCAATTACCAGCGAGGACACTCCAGACAGCCGGTACTCAACGATTTCGAAGTCAAGACCTCTGAGTGCTTTTGAATCCCGATACCGGGCCAAGGCTTGTGTGCGCCGGTCCAGTCCTTCAACGGCTGTTGCATCACCAAACAGGCCAGCCGGGTAATGCCTCAAAATGAACTGAGCCAGAGTGTTTGCGTCACGCACCTTGACGCGGCGACCGGCGCTAGCGCGTACCTCTACCAGCACGTCGGCCGCGAACAGCGGGGTCAGGCGCTCCCGAGCCTTGTTGGTTACGCGGCTTGCTGGTACGGCTCCGTTGGCCGTCAGGTCTGCCAACAATCCAGCGAAGGCATCAAGCGGCGTCTGCACGAGCCGGTTCCTTTGACTTCCGAACAATGCGAGACTTGGGGTCGATGATTGCGCGGCTGTCCGGAGTCATTCGGACGATGTAGATGCTCTCGGCCGCCGCAACAGGAACGGTCGAAGCGAAAATGGGGCAGAACCCCTTGTCGTTTGCTAGCGCTACGATCTCCCGCAGGTTTGGCTCGTCGATCTGGTTGGCCTCGTCGATGTAGAACGGCAAGATGTACGGTCGACGATCTCGCATCATTGCTCGGATCAGAACGATGTTGACCAACGCCTTGATGGACATCGTCGTGCCATTGGATTCAATTTTCGACAGGTCGTTGTAAACAGTTTCCACGCCATCGGCCGTTTTCACGACGAACTGGACGCCGAACCAATCTGCCAACCGCAACACCGGCGCACGCTGAATCGTTTGGTGGATCGCGTTAATGGCGCTTTCGGTGTCGGTCAGCGATGAGAGCAAGTCGGCAGCACCAGCATCGACTACCGAGCGATAGTTTCTGGTTACTTCGGTATTCTCAAAGATCTTCACCGAGAGACCGCGCAAGTTGGAGATGGCTACGTTGCCAATCGTCCGACTGAACCGATCGGCGGCTTCGGCAAGGCTCTCAAGGGCCTCGAACATTCGCTGGAAGGTGGCCCGCATCCCCTTAATAACGTTGCTCAGGTGGTCGCGATAAGCCTTGTCCCGTTCTCCCAAGGAGTCGACAGCTTCGATGATGGAGTCGATCTTCTCGTCGTCGCTGGCACCAGCAAAGCCGTCCGGATTCAGCAGCTCCGCTTCGCTCAGAATGCGCAGGACCTCCGCTTCGGACTGCGAATATCCCGAGTAGATCTGGGTATAGAGCGACGAAAGTTCGATCGCGTCCTCGGGCCATTCTGGGTCAGGTGTGCCCAATGGCCACGATGGCTTCGGTGGCACAGGGCGCAGGTTGTCCAGTTGTCGTTGCTGCGTACTCTTAGCCTGGATGTCACCGTTGATAGTCGCTTTCTGGCGCTCGCGAATTACGCCATCCAATTCAAGTTGCTTACGGGCGACGACATTTGCTTCCTTTGCCTTTTTCTGGGCTTCCAAGGCTTTTCGTTTTTCGGATTCGGCCTTGGCAGCGTCCGCGTGCCTGAGGAATCGTTGATGCAGTGCCTCTGACGCCAACAGGGTGGCTTTCAGCGAATCACGTTTTGCTTTTACCTCAGCCATATTGTTCGCTGTGGCCAAATCCTGCTCAAGCTTCCGGACTTCGCCAGAAAGTTCAGAGACTTCTTCGTTGAGTGTCGCTAGATCGGCCACACGCACCGATTCGCGGGAGGCAACCTGGTCGAGCGGGATGGAAATGCCGTCAAGCACCAGCTGGCCGTCGACAACCTTCCCGTGAATTCGACGCAGCAGGGTAAGTAAGGCGTCTTCATCGGACAGCACGATGCCCCCTTCCTCCAGCGGCAGGCGCAGCAGTTCCGGATGGAATATCCGTCCGAGGTCACTCATGACGTTCTTGCCAAGTCGCTCGTGCAGACGGGTTCCCAGCAGTTGAGCATGCTTGTCGCGTTGCTCGATTGTCGACGCTAGCGTTTTCTTTTTGCGATCCAGACGCCCTTTAATCTCAACGGAATCACCGACAGTAACCAGGCTAGACGTTAGCTTGTCGATTTCTTCACCAAGGTTCTGCCGCCGGGCTGCCTCCATTTCCGGCAAGTAGTCTTTCAGCACGATTGCATCCGCGTCAAATTCTTTGAACCAGGCATCGAGCTCCAGTCCAACCCGGACAATGTCGTCGTTTTCCCTATCTAGCCGCTGCCATTCATCCTTGGCCGCCAGCGCTGCAGCCTCGACTGCCTGCAAGCGCTCGCGGTCAATTTCGATACCATCCAGAAGCGCTTTCATCTGTCTGGCCTTAGCACCGACCACAGCCGCGTACAGAGCAGGCAAATCCCTGCTGGCCCGGATGCGCTTTTGCTGTTCAGTCTTCAAGTGATTTGCAATGAGCGCTACCTGGCGCACGCTGGCGAGTTTCGCTTTTTCTACCATGAGGGCGCTGTACGCGTCGTTGTACTCGCGGTGAAGGTCCACCTCGATGGCATTTCGGATGCCATGTCGATAGACAGTCAGGAACGTTTCCTTGATGTCTTTCTGGCTCAGGTCAGTGAGGCGCAGCAGATTCTTGAACAGGTAGACGAAGTCGTTGTACCGCCCAACGTCGCGAAGCGGCACGATTCCCATGTTTAGCTGGCGAATATTCAGTTCGCCAACGAGCGCCAAGCGGATCTCGTTTGGTTCGAGCTCTTTGTAAAAACGATCGGCGACGATGCGCTTCTTTACTTCGTCGAACGTGCGGACACGGAGTTCGTCGTCGACGAAATCCTCCTTTCGGTAGGCCCCCTCAAAAGCAAACCGGTCTACCTGGAAGGCACCCAGTTGGCCTTTCCCTCGCAGACCGACGGTGACGAATCGGCCGTCGCTGGTCAAGGTCTCGAACAGGATAGTGGAAGTATCGAGGCGGAAGTAGTAGCGGCGGGTCTCGTCCCATGGCCGACTGAAACTCATCTCGTTAAAACCTGCCACGTACAGCATCTGCAGAGTAGCGATTAGCGAGGTTTTGCCGGCATTGTTCTTTCCGACGAGGTGTGCGGATTGGCCAAGGAGCACTTCAGCATAGTCGTACCGACCGGCACGGATTAGGATGATGCGTTTCGGTCCAGGGGTCAGCATTCGACGGCCTCCTCGGCATTTTTCTCTGCATCAACGCCAGCAGCCACGCACGCGTCGACGATCCGGTGTGCAGGTGGCAGCAACCGGAAGGTTCCATCACTAGACTGCGCCAGGAATCCAAAATTTTCCATGGTACGGATCGTTTCGCCGATGTCTTGTTCCGTGGTGATACCGACATGCGAGAGATAGCCCCGGTATCGTTCACTGCTCAAATGCGGAAGCTCGCTAAGGTTGAAACTCTTACCCGCCAGCGCTGCCGTAATCCCCTCTCCGTTATCGGCAAGCCAGTCGATCAGGATGTAGAGGAATAGGGCAAGCCGATTAACGTTGTTCGCAGTCGCCCGGGCGCCAAAGAAGTAGTAAAAGCCACGTGCATCACACACCAGCTCGAATCCCAGCTTCTTGAACAACGCCTGGTAGTCGGAGGGATGTTTCTCAAGGGCCGAGAATAGGTCGCCATCGGCGGCAGATAGGTGCCGACCTCGCGACAGTTCGCGGAATATTTCTTCGAGTTTTTCGAGGTGATCAAGCATTGGCAGTGGTATGCATTGGATAGTAGGTATAGACGGCCTCTGGCGTCTCCGTCTGGACTGGGTGATCCCCATGTGCGCACTGGAAATCTGAAGAGATCGAAATGCCGTGGAATGCTTGCAGTAGCTGCTGATCGGGATAATCGTTGAACGTCCGGACGATCCATGCCAACAGGTCATCCTGTTTGCCCGCTACCAGGAGCTTCTCGATCACATCGTTGGTATCAAGAACCAGTGGGGCGACGCTATCGCTAAGGGACGCCAACGGGCCGGGGTCGGGATTCGCCACATAGTTAGCGACGCCGGCCAGATAGTCTTCAAGGGCATAGGAATTAAAGATATTGTCGGCACGCCAGCGTGCAATCGGGAGCCGGCCAACCGCACCTTCCAGACCCTTGGCGCCTTCACGTGCGACGCGATCAAGTTGCCTGCTGATTGACACCGCCAGCGCGTGGTCGCGCCGGATTTGCCGGAACAACGGGGTTACCTCACGAAGCGAGGAATGAAAGTCCCCCCAAGCTTCGTCCTTCAGGCGGCGGACCGATGAAATGATTTTTGATGTCAGTTCTGGCACAAAAGGGTCGTCTGGCATCAACGTACTCCCATGCCGCGCAACAGCGATCAGCTCGTTTGCCCGGCGCTCCATTTCGCCACCGACTTCGACAAGCGCTCCAAGCGGCGAGAGGTGCTTCTCATGCAGGTGGGTAATGAACAGATAGCGCTCCCGTAGCGTCCGGCGGTCTTCGCGGGTCTTGATGAGCATGACCTCATTCATGATCGCCTGAGAGTTGCTTCGCGATAGCCCTCGTGCGGCGTCCAGAGCTTGTTTGATGCTGCCACTAGCGAGTCGAATACGATCGATGTCTGCGCTTTCGAAAGCAAGCCGCAGATCTTCTGTTAGCCCGACGATTTCCTCGATGATCGGACCAAGCATGCCCGGCGCGGACAAACGCTGCCGCATGGACAGATGCCGCAAGAACTCGCCAATGACATGGGGAACCTCCCAGGACGAATCCGAGTCTGCTGCTCTCTCAAACAAACCGTATTGCTCAAGGTATGCCGCCACCTTATCAGCCGGGCGCGGGTTGTCGGGATTGTGCTTTTGCAGCAGAGATCGAAGGTCACCGAGCCCGATGGGGTCCCCTCGGGACGACAGATCTGCCAACAGGTCGTAGTACTCTGCTGCTAGCTGGAGGGTGCGCTGTGGATTAGTGCTCATGCCAATATTCTATCTGGATTGACTTGACCAAGCTCCAGGCTAAGCCGCGAAGATCCATGACAAATGCGGACAGGCTCATTGGATGAGCCCAGGTGGCGAGTTTTCACGCGTACAGTGCACTCGGTCTGTTAGGCAACGGCAACCTCCAGCAGTTGATTGATTGCGGTCGAGGCAAAAGCAGCCAGAAATGGGCGTGTCCGGAATTTTGTGTAAAGCTGCCACCGGCCGCTCTTCGACTAAATGGCGGCTTTGGTCAACCAACTGCCGGATGGCCATAGAAAGTCCCGTCACCTAAGCAGACATCAGGCTAGCTGCATATCAACGCACAGCAATAGTCGCCCTGTCGACTGACAACATTCTATTTGAATCAATAATTTTACGACCCAAGATGCCATGGCCGTTATGCAAAACGCCTTTCTCCGGTAGAGTTTGAGAAATTCGTAGTTAAGCTGGCTACGCGGCGGCTCAAGAAGCCTGGAAAATTCATGGGGAGTGAAATTCGTTGCAAAAAATTGACCTTGAGAGTATCTCCAACAACACCAAGGGCATGCCCGACTGCTGGCACATTGATCCGACAGGAAAATCCTCTCCCGAAGTCTTTCAAAAGCACTTCGGTCTCCCTCGAAGCTTGCGGAACGACAAAAAAATTCTGGAAGTTGCCAACGTACGCGCCAAGCGTTTGGCACATTTCATGTGGACTTTGCTGCACTACCGCAACCTGGGTATGGCAATCATGCTCTCCGGAGACAAAGCTACCAGCCCTGAGGCGCATGCCATGGCTCGCTATGACGAAGGTTGGCATCTACGCAATGAAGAGAATCTGATTGAGGTTGTTAAATTAGATGACGACGAGCTCAACGAAAAGTTGAAAGATTTACTCGCCTTCAGGCAAGACAAAGCCTACAAGCTCCATCAAGTCAAGGTTCAGGCCCTGTCCAACCGTGCCAACACTACGGTGGACCGCGCCTACGAGGTGATGTGCAAATGTGCTATTGAGACATGGCTTCGTGCCCGAAACGACGTGGCCAATTGGGTAAATCTCGATGAGGAGGCCAAGCAATTACTAGCCGAAGTTATCTTTTCAGGCTTCACTTTCTTCGGCAAAAAAGCACTTGAGGATATTGCATCTATCGAGCCGGGGGTCTTTTCCTACTACAGGAACTTCCTAAATCTTGCGCCTATTTTGGCGAATTCGCAGCCTGCGGCAAAAGCGAACAATCCGATCGACGCTGTAGCTATACCGCTTCTGCAAAATGGTTCTGCGCCCTCGGAACAGGTTGAGAATACAGAGCAAGTTACAGTTGCTGCGCCTCAATCAGTTGAAACAGTAGCAGTGATTCAACGCCCCCGTCATGTGATGGCTGATTTAGCGCCAAACTCACTGCAAGATCTCTATGCACTCATTGCCACCATAAGCGGGGAGGCACGAAGCACTCCCAATGTTGGACCGGAGCCAGGACAAAGCATCCGCGAGCTTCTCGAACAGCATCTACAGCGCCTTGCGGAGCTTCAAGCTCGCCTTGCCCCAGAAGTTGTGTGTGCTTTGATCGAGCGCTACTGCGATGCTGTGCTAAACATGGCCCGAACCTTGGAATTCGACAACAGCGAACAGCGAGATCTAGTTCCCGTGTTGCGTGCAGCTTGGAAAATGACTCTGGTCTCAGCCCTAGAAGATGGACGTCCGACCACCTGGTTCGAGATGAACATCAATGAGCGCCGATATCTGCCCGAGTTTGTCGAGCGCTTTGAGACGGAGCAGGCTCGGATCGCATCAGCCACAGAAGAGATCAAGGAAATCAAGGCTCAGCTAGTTCTGGCCAAGTTCACCGCTCGGGCTTCCTTGAAAGCCAAGGAGACGCACAAGAACAACGATATCAGCAGCGCGCACCAAGAGATGGAAACGATCCGGGTGGAGGCCGCCCACTCCTTGGTCCCCGAGGGAAGAACTCTGGATGACCTAATGGAGGATTCGTCTTTATTAGAGGAGGTCGATGTTGCGATAGAGGGCTTCAATCCTCAAGCCGTGAAGGCTTTGCAGGCAGTTGTGTCGGCACTAGATTCTGAACCAGTAGTGGCGGCCACCCTATCAGATACCCAAGGTAGTTCTCAGGTCACTGACGAAAACCAAGTTTCGGCGGCCACTCATGCAGTAGTAACGTCAACGCCGGTACAGGTTGCAGTCGAAAAATTTCAAGAAGTAGTTCAAGAGGAAACTGTGCCTCACGAGGCGTTTGCTCCGATGGTAGAACCTGTACCAATGGCGGAACCCTCTGTTGGAGAATCCGCGCCCGAGCCTTTGGTTCAGGATGCTGAGGCCGCACCCGCAGTGGAACCTGAGCCCGATGCAAAAAAAGGGGAGCCGGTCGCCTTCAGCGTTGATGAGGCGCTGCGCCATCTGCACTGGGCAGAGTCTAAGGAAGAGGCACAGCAGGCCTTCCGGATTTCTTACGACCAGTACTCCCAGGTGCCGCGCTACATTGCGGAAGCCGTTGCGTTGCACTGGATTGAGAAAGGGCACCTCAATGTGGCGTACCAGATCCTGCGAGATGCCAATGAGTCGACCCTGCTATCCGATCGAGTGTTAGACGCCTCGCTCCTGCGCTCTGCCTTCTATGGGATGAACCTTTGGCCCAAGGATCGGGAAGCGTTGAGCTATACCCAGCGTGACCTGAACTTGCTCAATCATAAGGACCTGGAAGATCAGCTAGAGCGCAAACCCACGGGCAAGATAGTGCCTTACCTAATAGTCTGTGCCACGTTGCAGCCCGCACTCTTTGCCGGAGGCGAAACACAAGCGGCAACTTTGTTGAAGCTCGCGGCCAATCACTTTGACGACCACCTGAGTCGCCTAATCACCGATTCAGCAGACTTCATTCTTCGAGGCGGCCGTCTCGATCTGGATATCCTGCGTAATGTGCAGGCCCAGGAAACACACTTGGCGGCAGCAAAACTGCAGGACCAGGTCAATACTTGGGTAGAGCTTAACCAACAACGTACCAACCGCTGGCATGCCTTACGTTTAGCGCTGCGCAGCTGCATCAAGCACCCGATTATTGCCGACGCAATCGCCGCAATTAAGGCGGGAGAGCAAGGCGACAGCGTTGCCGTGCGTCTCTTCGTGAATACTTATTCAACCCACACCGAATCATGTCGTCTTCTGGATGACCTCGTGGTGGAAATCCGTGCTGATGCCCCGGTGAACGATCACATTGACACGCCTGCCTACACCACCTTCTGCCAGCAAATAGATAGCCTTGTGTCTATCGCCCAAGCCTGGCTGCTTGAAGTTGTACCGTCCGACGTGCGCCCGACGGAAGTGGAGGACTTCCTGAAGAAGTTCCACACTCTGCTGGAGCGCTCAATCCAAAAGCTGGAAGCCCTCCCAAGTCATGCGGATCTGGAGCACCGCGCTGGCAACACCATTCTTCTCAAGCTATTACGGAAGCTTCAAAACGAGATCAAGAGCCCTTCCCGCAATACTTGGCGTTTCGACCAGACAAATGCAACCTTCCGTCTACCAGAAACGCTGGCGCATCTGGACATGGGTGATGTGGGCGTCGATCTGCGCTTAGAGTGGTTTGCCATGCGCCTCACTTCGCCGAATTGGCTGGCAGACATGCTGGACCTAGCACGTCGCCAACAGGCTCACTGGGTATGCCTGCTTTTGCTGCGCCAACTCGAAGAGATCACGGGTCCGCGCGATGCCGAAATTGACAGCGTTAGTAATGACATCGCTGGCGTTCGCGCAAAACTCAAGAAAAGCATTGAGCAGTTCCGTAATCTGTCGCTGCAAGCGATGTCGGTGGATATGGAAATTATCAGCGAAGTTGAACACCTAGCAAACATCGACCAAGTCCATGAGTGGATGGACGAACTCTCCGAACGTAGACCCTATGTTGACGTGTCCGATATTGATGCCGATGTGCAGTTGCGCGTGCGCTCGATGGAAAAGGTACTCCACCATAGCGCATCAATGCTCGAAGAAGAGCTTGATCGAGAGCTACTGAGTATCCGCATTAAGGTCGGGCAAGACGCTGTACCTCAGGGCTGGGAGGCTCGTGCTCGTCAGACGCTGGAAAAACGCAACTTGTCGCTAGTGCGTGAATTGATCAACCAGTTAAAAGAACATAGCGAGCGTAACTCCGTCGTTTTGGAAACCTCTGTGCTTGAAAACACCGAGTTGGCGATCTTTATGAAGGTCCATAACGAGCTGTACTCCGTTTTGCATGAGCACCCGAATCCGCGCGAAGCTGGTGACAGGGTCATCAACGAGCACCCCGGAGGCCTCGATTACACGATCCATAAGGCGGACTTTAAGCACACTATCAGCACCTTGCTCGAATGGCGCAGCAAGGGCAAGAACAAGCGACCGGCATTGGAGAAGACCACCTACGAAGACATTGTGGGGGTTTTGCAGTTTCTGGGCATCGATGCAGTCAACAAGCTCGGCACATCAGACATACTTAACGGTTGCGAGTACACCCCAACAGGTGACTTCCGTCGCCTAAAGGTGCGGATTGCGCGCCCAACGTTACCCAAGGGCTTTCCCTTGTTTCAAGGGGAAGTGGGCACCCTTCAACCACTAAATATTATCTTCGTGCAGGGAGGATGGAGTCAGGTTGCCCTATCTGATCTCATCGAGCGCCATGGGCAACCTGACCGAGCTATTCTCATGGTTGGACAGCCACTGAGTCTGGACGAACGCAAAGCATTTGCGATGCTCTGTCGGGAACGGAAGTGCACAATTTTCTTGCTTGACCCGGTAATTTTGTCCTATGTGGCTACCTCACGACACCAACAGATGATGCTTGAAACCTTTTTGAGGGTGAGCGCCACTTGGACCTTCTACAATCCTTACACAAAAGGTGATGCCCGCCTTCCGGCGCCGCCGGAAATGCGCTTCGGGCGCGAAAATGACATCGCCTCTTTGGTGGAACCCCGCGGTGCTGCTCTCGTTTACGGTGGTCGTCAGCTTGGTAAGACCACATTGCTGAACGCAGCAGTGCAGGAGTTCAGAAAGCGCGACCCGCTTCACAATCACGCATTTTATATGCCCATGGACGGCATTTTTCAGCACGTGGTCGAGCGTGGCATTAACGTTAAAAAGCGGCTTTTCGAGCAACTTCTCCAAAAGCTGATAGATGACAAAGTACTAATCAATAATACAAGCAATGCCCAGATGGATCCTGAAGATCGGCTTCGTCAGGAATTCCTGCGCCCCGGTAACACCCGAGTCCTTTTCTGCCTGGATGAAATTGACTCCGTTCTTAACAAGGATGCAGCGACCAACTTCGATCTGGTCCGTTCCTTGAAGGCGTTGGTCAACGATCCGCACCATCGCTTCCGCGTGGTGTTCGCGGGACTAAACAACGTAAACCGCTTCCGTACATATCCAAACGTTCCACTTGAACAGCTTGGCAGCCCACTTGAAGTCGGCATCCTGTCGTCTCAAGATGCGCGCAGTCTGATCCTACAGCCGCTTACTGCTCTAGGTTACTGCTTTGAAGAGGCTGAGTTGGTGGACCGAATAATGGCGTTTACTAATCGGCACCCAAGTTTGCTGCACATTTTTTGCAGTGAGTTGGTCGAGCAGTTGGGGCGTGATCGTAGCCGTCAAGATGGCCAACGCATCGTACGTCAAAGCGACCTTGAGAACATCGAGAATAACTCAGACGTTCGTCGTCTATCAGGAGAGCGTTTCGACATGACGCTCAACCTGGACAAGCGCTACACAGTGGTGGTCTACGGATTGATTGCTGAATACGGCAAAAGTGTTGGGAAATTTACTGTGAGTAAAGCGCTTGAGGTGGCCCGCACCTGGGTACCTGAAGAGTTTCAACAAACGAGCGAATCTGGCTTCGAAGGCCTCCTCCTGGAGCTTATTGGCTTGGGTGTGCTTCGAGTTGACGACAAGGCCAAGCGTCAATACGCCTTCCGCAATCAGTCCATCCTGCAACTTATTGGCTCGATGGACGACATCCTGCATAAACTGCATCAGGCCATTAAGGGGCTTAAAGATCACGAACAAGATGTCCTAACATGTCACGCCACCGACTCGGGGCCGAACCGTACTCCTTCTCCGCTGTCGCTGCAGGACGAACGAATAATCCTCAGTGCCAAAGCACCAGAGGGCGCACCGAATTATTCGGTCTCGTTGATTATGGGCACCCCTGCGTTGGGTATGACCATAACGGCAATGCAAGAGGGCTTCAACGCTATCAATGAGTTTCAGTCAGGCAGTTTGATGTCAAAGTATGAAACGCGTGTTGTAAGCGACAAAACGATAATGGATTTCAAGCGTTTTTCGGACATGATCCAAAAGGCCATCGATTCTTCAACAAAGCCCGCAGTCGAGCTGATTTCTCTTGAGGCCTGCACTTCGATAGATCAGATCATGGATCTGATAAGTATTGCCAACGAAATGGCTTCGAAGGCGACAAAGCTCAAACACTCGTTACGACTGGTCTTCTTAATGGGGGCGCGTGCTATGTGGAGTTGGCACGCCCACTCCTGGCTCACGGTCACCCCCAATGAGATTGGAGGTCAGGTGGATCTCAACCGCTGGACATCTCATGCCTGTGAAAGCTTGCTAGAACAACAGGGGATGTCGGTGACCCCCGAGCAGGGAGAAATGCTACGCGCAGCCACCGAAGGTTGGTACATCTACCTGAAAAGGTTTATCGAGGTGCGAAAAAAGAAGGAGTCTGCATCAAGCTTCAACGACTTTTCAAAGATTTTCAAGCCCTTGCTCGACCTGCCACCCAAGGATTTCGAGAAATTCATCGAGATGTCTGGGATGCAGAGCCTCGATTGGTCCTTACCACTTGCGGGCAAGCTCAAAGAATTCGACACACTGAACAATTTCTCCAAGGACGACCTGCAGACGGCCATCGAGTTCATGGGGGACGAAGACCTCAATTTTTCCATTACGCCCGAACAGGCAGGTTCGGTCGTGAGCTGGTGGGCAGCACTGCGGGTTATAGACGTTAACACGAAAGAACAATCCAAAGATGCCGACCGCGCTGGTCAAATCACCTACAGCTTCATCCCATCGATCCAGCGAGCCATCACTGAGCATCTAAATCAAGGTGATATCAAGGGCGCTCAGGCGTGAATTGGGCCGCATCCAAGACCGCGTCGGCACCTAGTGGCTGGCTCGGTCTGGTTGAGCAGACCTGGCCGGCGGTCACTGCCTCGGAGTTGCTACGCGGTGGTGAGGACATCTGGAACGCAGAAGGCCTAAGTACGCCCAAGGAGGAAGAGGCGGTGGCCTTGGCCGCCATGGGCCGGCTACTGCGATATGGGGAGTCAATGCAGGTGAACCTGCCTATTGGCCGTGAGCCTACGTTGCCTCGCCTAGCTTTCTACTTACATCGCCTGCGTCTTGATGCTGCAGGGGGTCTGTTGCGATCAACTTGGCTCAACCCTATCACGATCGCTGAGCGGAACGACTTGATCGTTTTTGGACGTCCGCGCCGCATGTTGCGCGACTTTAGCACCTCGGCCGTAATGCGACCAATGGTGGTGGACACCACCCGGCCTCTGGTCCCATCGGGGTTTCAGCGCACATTATTGGTTAGTGGTCATGGGGACCTGCTGGAAGCTCTCGAGTTGCTCTCCCAAAAAAGCCATCCGTTTGCCATTGTTGTGCAAGTCACACCTCAGGGCTGCGATGGCAATGCCCCAAATATCATTAAGGTCTTACCCGACTTTTTCCCCGGTGTCCCTATCGTAGCTCTGGGCTACACCGGGCAGGTGCATCCAGAGCCCTTGCCTATGCATGCCTGGAATACCAGGATCGGAGATGCTTTGGCCCTGCGCCGTGCCGCGGGTGAGTCGCTGACCTACATGCCGCATATCGAAGTAGTTGCCGCACGTGATCCGGTGATGGATGCATTTGTCAAAAAACTAGGCTTCATGATTTGGAATCTAAAGCGCAAGATGGAGGATGCCGGAGGATCTTCTCAGGAGCTTTCCGCACTGATGGCGGTTGACCGGGCTCTGCGCTGCCTCAATGTTCCGCTCCTCGTGCATGAGGAAGGCACATCGCGTTTTGTACGCGGAGGTCGCTACCCAATCCGTCTAATTGAGTCCTGGCTAGAAATTGCCTCGCGCCTTAAAGGCCGGCGTGGGGATATCCAAGAGTTGCACTCCCAGATACTGGTAATTATACGCAGTATGCTAAAGGATCTAGCATTGGCTAAACCCGGAAGAGGTGAAGCCATCATTCAGATGTGCAGCCAGGCCTTGGGGCGCAACCAGCGCGTGAGTGTGCTGGTGGGTGGCCGACGAGATGCAGAGATTCTGCAAAACCACATCGAAAGATGCCTCGGGCCAGAGGCGATCGAGAATATTGTGGTTTCCCATATGGATGGCTCGACCGCTGTGCCTCCGGAAGGGGTTGATCTTGCGATCTACGCGGGTGTGCTGTATCCATCTCGCATCCACTGGTTGGGGCTGTCCGCCAATCGGAAATTAGTGCTATGCCACCCTTTTGAACAGGAGCGAGTTTGCCAACAGGTGGGGCGCTGGTGGCATGGCTTTGCTTTACCTAGCGCACCAATGGGTGACAAGAAAAGTCTGTGGTCGCTTGAATGGCCTTCCAAGGAGTATCTGAAAGACGCGCTCATTGACGAAGATGCTATGAGCGGCCACGAGATACCCTTTTCTTTGCTAGAGATCAGTGGAGAATACCCGCGCCAAATGCGCATCGCCCAACTCGAAGCCACCCGAGGCTTCGACGATTGGCTCAATGCACTCATGACGGAGCCACTGCCGGTGCATAGGGTCGATGAAATATCACCCGAACCAACACACGACGTAGTCGTCCTACACCTTGAGGGCCAGTCCGAACCAGTGCGTTGGGCTGCCAACCACCAAATCCTCCGCTTGCAAGATGATGAACTGGTTGTCTGCCCCGCCAAGGACCTGGTGGTTGGCAGTGAGCTGATTATGCTAGTCAGTAGTGAGGAACGCGTGGCGACGCAACGCGACCTATTTGACATGTTTGTTCAAAACAACCATGGGTTATCTCAGACCCTGCGCATTGCCGAAAAATGGCAGGAGTTTGTGGATGCCGGGATGCAGAAGTTCAAGTCTGTCGTCGAGCTCAATAAGTACCTGAAATCCAAGCGTTGTGATGTGCACAACACTACAGTACAGAACTGGGCACACGGCGGGGTAATCGGACCGCAAAACCCAATAGCGATACGTTTACTAGCTGAACTGGCAGAGATCCAAGGAGCAGACAAGATGGCCACTATGGTCACTAATGCAATCCAGGTCATCCGCGGAGAGCATCGGCGTATTGGGTCTGACCTTCGCCGTGCCATCGCAGTATCTCGCAACCGCGATGTCTCTGCTATTCAGATCGGTTCTCGCCGGTTTTCTCGTGATGTCTTCGATGCCATGGTGCAAATCAGTCGGGTAGTCCGTATCGAACACCCGTCGCTCGAACATTTAAACTTGGCACAGCCGCGAACGGTTAGGGAGGTAGCACTGAAATTTGCCATGCAGCACGGTAGCAAGATCTTCTTTACTCCAGGGTGCGAGCGTTCCATGAGCCGGTCGACATATGCCGACCTACAGGCGTTTAGCAAGGTGCTGCAGGTGCTAGTCGACGGCTTCTACCCTATGTACGCCTGCCACACGAAGTCGCTCAAGGAAGTAGAAGAGATGCTTGCATCAATCCCTTCATCCTACGCTGGTGGCATGTCAGAGGTCACAAAAGGCAAGTTTGAGCAACATTACTTTCGCCTGTACGAAGGACAACGTGTCGACATTTCACGACACATTAAGCTGGGGCGTAACCATGACCAGCGTTACACACTGCGCCTGTATTTTCACTGGGATGCTGATGCAGCCAAGATCGTGGTGCATCACGCGGGCGAACATCTGCCAACCCTAAATAGCTGAACCCCATTCGCACCCGAGAAATTTGCACATGACTATGGCATTAACCTACCGCGATAAAATGGCAATATCTGAGCGTTTGCTTGCACTCATGCGTATGCGTCTAACCGGCAAGTCAGAAACTGTGCTGCCACCTGAGGGCGAAGTCTATGATCAGGACCCGGCGGATATCTCGCTCGTCGGTGGGCTAGCACCACTGCCCGACCCAGACTATCCTCGAGAGCAGCCTCCGAGCGCGATGGGCATGGTGCTCATGGTCGAGCCAGATTCTTCAGGTAAGGTAGTCGTCTCTCTCAGCGGTCGCTTCGATGTCACGCACCGCTATGTGCCATCGCTCGAAACCATGACACAGGCGGTCCAGGTAGGCAACAACGGGGAACGCCACCAGCAAAAGTTGCCCGACTGCTTCAGACGCTTTACGGTCCAGTTTTCAGAAGTATCCTTTACTTTGGATACGGGGCATCTGAACCAATGGGTCGAGTATAAGCTTGAGTCCCTGATGAAGTCCTTGCATAACGTCTGGGAGACCGATCCTCGCATCTTTCGAATCGGCCAAGTTAACAACAAGGGGTACATCAACACGACCATCCCCTGGGGCAAGGACGACTGCACCTGCGATGAGGATTTAGCTAACCTAGCCAGACGAAGTATCTTCATCGGCAACAGCATTCTGATGCATGACGTGAGGTTACGGGCGCGTTTGCGGCCGCCACCACCTAACTTCGCGGGCAAGGAAAACCGCTACCTGCTGGAGCTTTACCTCCAAAATAACACGGACTCTATGACTGGCAAGGCCTATGGATTGAATCGTCCGAACCTGCTAGACGCAGGCTTCGAGGCGACCCTACTCGTAGGTCAGCAATTCGATGTGCCTCATCGCCTGCAGCCAGAGGATTACCGGTACCAACCGGAGGACGGAGTAGCTGGCTATGGAGTGACTTGTGCAGTCGAGAAAGTAAGTGAACATCTCTTTCGGACCAATTCGATGCCTGTCTTTGCGCAGGCGAGGGTTGATGCTCCGTCACCAAAAGAGGTGGGTATGCCCCTGCCGGCCAGCTTTCAGTTGCTCAAAGAACGGCCGATCGAGGTACTTGATGGGTTTCTGACGGCACTGAAGAACTACCGGAATATTTGGGATAGCGTCGAGGCCGACCTTGGTAAGGCTGGCATGACTGCCGAACTCGATGCGGTGCGTCTGGACCGCCAAGACTATGAGTGCGAAGTTAGCCTTATTGAGGATGGTATTAACCTCTTACGCAGCCACGACGGCTTACGCCGCTGCTTCTCGCTTATGAACGAGGCTATGAAGCTCGCCATCGAATTGCAAGGCAAGTCCTTTGACGGCTGGCACCTGTTCCAGTTGGGCTTCATCCTAACCCAGGTTAGGACGGTCTACGAACGTCATGCGCTAGCACATGAACGAAAGGGCGCCGCCGATACTGCCGACGTGCTCTGGTTCTCCACGGGCGGTGGCAAGACTGAAGCTTATCTGGGCATCATTGCTTTTGGTATGCTCTATGCACGTCTCAAAGGGCGCCTCTACGGCACCACTGCATGGATGCGTTTCCCTCTTCGAATGCTTTCAGCCCAGCAGTTCCAGCGGCTGTCCTACGTCGTGGCACAGGCCGAGATATTGAGGGTGCGTGAGGGTTTCAAGGGCCATCCTTTCACAGTGGGCTACTACACTGGCAGCGGCACACCAAGTCGCATTAGCCGCTCGGACACAAAAGGCGCTGATATCTTCTTGCCTGACATCGATGATGAAAGCCTGGATCGCTTCCGATTCATCACCGATTGCCCTTACTGTGGGCAACGAGGTTCGGTTCACATGGCCCGCAATATCAACAAGGTTCGGATGTTGCACCGTTGTACCAACCCTGACTGCTGGAGCAACACGCAGGCAAAGGAAGGCGAGTACGGAGAGGGGATCGCAGGTGAGATAGGTATCTTCGTCAGTGATGAGGAATGCTACCGCTATCTCCCGACCGTTTTAGTGGGTACGGTCGATAAGCTCGCTGTTATCGCCCACAACGAGCGCTTTGCCGGCTACCTTGGGGCTTTCCGGTATTTCTGCCCTGAGCACGGCTTCACGGCAGACACTAAGTGCAAGCACCAGCGCATTCGAAAAGCCCTACAGGGCAGTGAGTACGAGTCCGTCGACTGTGGCAACAACTCGCGCACGAGCAAGATCCGTACGGTCCATTTGGCGCCTATGCTCGACCCGGGGTTCAGTTTCCTGATTCAGGACGAGTTGCACTTGCTGCGCGAATCACTGGGTAATTTTGATGCCCACTACGAGACTCTGCTGCAGTGCCTACAGGTGGGGCATGGTGGGCAGCCTTCCAAGGTATTGGCGGCCACGGCCACCATTAAGGACTTCCAGAACCATATCCTGCACCTCTACATGCGCCCCGGCAGACGCTTCCCATCGCCAGGTGCTGTGCGAGGTGAGTCGTTCTACGCCCGCATCACTCGGGATGGCAATGAGACCCTAATAAGGCGTTGGTTCGCCGGCATACTCCCTTTGAGTTTTACTCGAGGCGGTACTGAACGGGCTGCCGGTGAGGTTGCATCACGATATCAAGACCAAATCGACAATTGGTTGGATGGCTTGAAAGCCAAGAACCCCAATACTTTGGAACAAATCGGGATTGAGGCTGATCAGGCGGATGTGGTGCTCGAATATGTCGGCAAGTACCTTAATACCGACCTGATCTACGCCAACATGAAGCGCCAAACAACGGCCATTTGGGAACATCTGGACAACGTCAATACGCGCGACGCTAAAGCCAGAACCTTCCGCTTGCTCGATGGACAGACCCCACTAGACCAAATCTTGGATGCGATCCACCATGTGGAAACCAAGTGCCCCAATGATCCGATGCGCCATCTGGTTGCCACCAGCGTGGTTTCGCATGGCGTAGACATTGCCGAGTTGAACTTCATGGTGCTCGATGGATGGCCACGGTCTACCGCTGAGTACATCCAGTCCTCAGCACGAAGTGGCCGGGTTCAACCTGGAATCGTTATGTCTATTCTGAGTTCGGGCAAGCTGTTCGAATCAGGAGTGTTTCTCAACTTTGATGACTATCACTTTTTCCTCGACAAGCTAGTGGACTCGGTTCCGATCAACCGCTTCGCCCCCAACGTTATGCAGCGTACGCTACCTGGGGTATTCACCGCAGTGGTGTTCAACTGGGCCAAGTTCCAGTCTGCCTGGGGCTTGTCCTTGAATCGCTACGCCAGTCAGCTCCACAAGGCTCTTAACGATCCCACGGGCGTTGCACGCCAGAGACTGCGACAGATGTTGATCCAAGCGCTAGACGTGCCACACTCGGTAATGCACGAGTTCGATATTCGGGTGCTTGCCTCCTTCAGAAAACAACTCGAGGACGAAGTCGACCGAGGACTGCACCGCCTGCAAAATCTGAATGCAGCCAGCGCAGACAAGGACCTGGGTACGGCTCTCGAGTCGATCTACCAGTTCCCGCCGATGCGTTCCTTTCGCGACATTGAGAATCAAATCGAGATCGTCTCGGCTGGCCACAAAGAAAAGCGCACTTTGAGTGCACTGGGACGATAAGGAGACGGAAGATGCCAGACAATATTGCTGAACAGGAATTGGTCCAGAACAGCCGCATCTTCTACGAACCCTTCTTGCCTGGTGCGGTAACTCGTCTGCGCAATCAGGCCTTGGCCCTAGTGGTAGGCGTATCCGATAAGGAAGAGGCCTTGGAAGGCTTGGACCGCACCCAACTGGTGGATGCAGTACGCAAGTTCCTCGCAGACTGGAAGATTGCCGGCGGGTCAGTAGATGCATTCGTAGAAGAAGCGGCAGAACGCAACGAATTTCGGGTCCAGGCGCCATTTGAAATCTACGTGACGCCGTTCCCGCTGGTATTGCGTTGCCAGTCATGTGGTGCTCTGGAGAACCACGACAAGCCACGGCGCCAGCATGAACACATATTAGCCTCAACCGAATCGAAGATCTCTGGCGGCGACGGCCATGGCAAGGGTGTTATTCGTTGCCGTGAGAAGGGCTGCAATGGACGGATGCAACAGGTCCCTTTTGTGGTGGTGCACCGTTGTGGACATCTATCCCAAATCAACCTTCCTGGAGCCGCACGCGGAGTGGCACGTCTGGGGTTGCGACACAACACAGGGATGTTCCGCCAGAACACCTTCTTTGACCTCTCGACCAACGAGAACGTGGCTACAGCCTATGCCGAGATGTGCCCAACCTGCTCGGTTGGCCGGCCACCCGATAGTTCGACCCTGCAAAAAGGGACGCAAGTCAGTGGGGGGGATGCCTTCTTTCCTCAGGTAATTCAGTTTGTGGCATTGTCTAAGAAGCCTGGTGAATTGGTCTCCAATGTACAGTCCGAGTTGCTTCGCCTGCCCGAGGGAACATTGTCGGGGCGCGCGAAGGATCTAGCGGAAGGAGTGGCTTACGGCCTGCTTGGTTGCATCGAAAGTGAGGCATTGCAATCCCAGTTACTGCAAATCATTGATGGAGGGGTCGCCACAAGCCATGACTTGGAGAACATCAAAGAGGAACGCCAGAAACTTGAGAAGGAAGTCGCCAGTCTCGATGCCCTCATTGCTCAGGGCATGGACTTTACTTCGATCCGCGAAACCTCCAGGGAGAAACTCTCCAAACTCATTAGTCGTATGGGCTCATCAGAAGGGACTTTCGTCGGCGTACGCGATTACATTTTCAGCGATACAGTTCTGCTTGATCTGATTCGGCAGCGTCGCACCATGGAAGCGGTGCTCTTACGCCACGACGTGGGACGACAGAGTATTGAAAATGCCATCGAGAACACTACTGACTCTGTAGTTAAACTCAGCCGATCTCAGGACTGGAAGCATGTTCAATCGACCTTTGGAGTGCAGGACATTGCGCACATTCCCGACCTAAAGGTGGTGCTGGCCGCCGTAGGATTCACTCGCGAGAAGCGCGAACCCGAGCGCGCTCCGGACGAAATTCCAGTAAAACTCAACCCATTTGAGGATCAGGTACGCTCCGCAGCCAAGGGTAAGGCCATCCTGTATGCTTTCAGCGCGCAGACCGAAGCCCTGTGGATCCGCCTCGATCCGATCAAGGTACTCCAGTGGTGCGTTAAATATGCTGGCTGGGATTTGCCGTCACCAGACGTAATGGCATCGCCAGCAAGGGCTCAGGCCCATCTGCTGACGCATAGCCCCGCCTTGACGGCCGCACCAGGCTCGGCTGCAGAGATCACCAAGAGCGTCGGCGCATCAGCTGCAGCGCCGTTCCACCTACTACACAGCATAGCGCATGCGTTGATACTGACCGCGCGCAGGCACAGCGGCTACGACAGCCAGAGTCTTACCGAATACCTGATGCCGATGGATCTGAGCTTCCTGATCTACGTCACCTCGGTGCAAAACTACACCGCCGGAGGCCTATTAACTCTGTTTCAGCATTACCTAAGGCGCTGGTTCGAGGACGCATCCCTTCATGCCTTCAACTGTGCGTTTGACCCCATATGCTCTGATGTCGGGTCGGCCTGCCCTGGGTGCATCCAGATCGCTAGGGGTTGCGAGACCTTCAATGCAGGTGTGTCACGGTCCTACTTGCACGGAGGCTACGTCGACAAGACGCAACGACTGTGGGTGCCCACTGGGTATTGGCAGAACTAAGATCGACGATATGTCGAACACCTTGCGCTCCATGCTTGTTCAGGGACTGGTGGCTCACATGAAGAGCCTACCAGTAAATCGTGCTCAAAGCCTAGCTCACGAGCTGACCTGTGAAGTCAGTACACACCTTTTTGGAAGCCTGGCTCCGCGAAAGCTACTGCATTGCTTCCCCCCGGAGACTTGGAACCTCTTGACCGTGGGGCTACCTTGGGAAGCATTTGGAATAGCTCACGGAGGTCTTGAGAATGATGAGTACACCTTGTCAGCTAAGGCTTTGTGTAGCGCTCCTGCCCACATGGATGCCCTATTAGCATTGCAAGCAGAGGCTACCGGTCTCTGGGGGGGGGCAGCCTGCTGGTGGCGCTTGGCAAGATTCTCGGTGAAGTTAAGCAGGATCTAGTTATTTTCTCGCCTTACTGGCGTACTGATGGTGTTCAGTCGCTACTTTCCGCCGCTGGCCGTAAAAACTACACCGGCGTGAACGTCTCAGTCTTCATCCAACCAAAGGTCAGAATGAGACCTGATGATGAAGAGGGTCTGACATTCTTCGTTGACACGATGAAAGCATGCGGAGCTTCTGTGTCAGTAAGAGCACCCTTGGCACACGATGGCCTAACCCCGATCCTGCATGCCAAATTAATTATTGCCGACGGTAAAGCGGGCTATGTCGGTAGTGCCAACTTCACCAAATCCGGCCTAGATCATGGACTGGAAGCTGGTGTTTTAGCTAGAGGTGAGATTGCGAATGCCTTTGCCGGCTGGTCAAAAGCTATCGTGTCCACCTGCGAGCATTGGTAGCAGCCGTTCGTGGAGCGAACTTCATCAGCGCCTGCTTTCTGAGCCATATCGGTCACTCACCTGATGTGATCTGGCTGGCGGCTTTGGCTGACGAGTACGCGGCCAGCTATTGCTCGATGCGACTACTTCACTCAGAAACCCGTCGTTGGATCACCGGAACGGCGAATTTCGCTTGAGAATCGGGAGCGCCTGTTCGTCGGATTACGAAGCTGCCGTTCGAGGCCATCAGGAGACTGAACGACTTCTTGCCGTCATACAGCCGCCCGATACATACCGCCCAGCCACCGGCGGCTATGGCCGAAGGGCTGCCCGTGAGAAATCGTGTTGAGCGTCCTCAACACTTAGTTGCCTGCAGTCGGATCGTTCAGGCTGGGTTCGGCCGATTTGGATCGGGTGCAATCCTACGCTGTAGACGTAAGACACGTCCGACAGACTATTGCACAAATCGGATCCCTATCTGAGCAACGATTTGGCTAGCCCGACAGACTTGACGGCATTTTCCTTGGATCTTGAGTGTCCCGGTAAATCAATATGTTACGAGAATTCGTTTCGACAGACTTTATTCCCCGGATTCATTATTGCCATGTCGAATCAAGGTGAGTCGATTGGTCAGTCAGGGGCTGAGAATCTCTATTTTGTGGGGGGGGCTCTTGAAATCCCGGGGTGGCGACCTTATTATTTAGCACTCACCGGATGCGAGTGCTAACAAAGCCCGCTCCGTTCCCGGGCGCCTTCGGGTGTGCCGGCCAATTTCATCTCTGTGAACCACGAGGAGTTAGCCTTATGAATATCCGTCCTTTGCACGACCGTGTGATCGTCAAGCGCGTTGAAGCCGAACGCACCACCGCTTCCGGCATCGTCATTCCTGATTCCGCCGGCGAAAAGCCGGATCAGGGCGAAATCCTGGCCGTTGGCCCGGGCAAGCGCGACGACAACGGCAAGCAGATCGCCCTGGACGTCAAGGTGGGTGACCGCGTTCTGTTCGGCAAGTACGCCGGCCAGTCCGTCAAGGTCGATGGCCAGGAAGTCCTGGTCATGCGCGAAGAAGACATCATGGGCGTTCTGCAGAAGTAATTCCTGCACCCCGGCAAAACTTCGGTTGGCCAGCGGTCAACCGGAAAAACAGATCAAAATTCAGGAGCTATAAATGGCAGCTAAAGAAGTCAAATTCGGTGATTCCGCCCGTGCCCGCATGGTCGAAGGCATCAACATCCTGGCTGACGCAGTCAAGGTTACCCTCGGCCCGAAGGGTCGCAACGTTGTGCTCGAGCGTTCCTTCGGCGGCCCGACCGTCACCAAGGACGGCGTTTCCGTCGCCAAGGAAATCGAACTGAAGGACAAGTTCGCCAACATGGGCGCCCAGATGGTCAAGGAAGTTGCTTCCAAGACCTCCGACATCGCCGGTGACGGCACCACGACCGCAACCGTTCTGGCCCAGGCCATCGTCCGCGAAGGCATGAAGTACGTTGCCGCCGGCATGAACCCGATGGACCTGAAGCGCGGTATCGACAAGGCTGTGGTCGCCACCATCGCCGAACTGCAGGCTTTCTCCAAGCCCTGCACGACGACCAAGGAAATCGCCCAGGTCGGTTCCATTTCCGCCAACTCCGATGCTGACATCGGCGAAATCATCGCCAATGCCATGGAAAAGGTCGGCAAGGAAGGCGTCATCACTGTTGAAGACGGCAAGTCCCTGGCCAACGAACTCGACGTCGTCGAAGGCATGCAGTTCGACCGCGGCTACCTGTCGCCGTACTTCATCAACAACGGCGACAAGCAGCAAGCCCTGCTCGAAAACCCGTTCGTCCTGCTCTTCGACAAGAAGATCTCCAACATCCGCGACCTGCTGCCGATCCTGGAACAAGTCGCCAAGGCCGGCCGTCCGCTGCTGATCATTGCTGAAGATGTCGATGGCGAAGCCCTGGCTACCCTGGTCGTCAACAACATCCGTGGCATCCTGAAGACCGTTGCCGTCAAGGCTCCGGGCTTTGGTGACCGTCGCAAGGCCATGCTGGAAGATATCGCCATCCTGACCGGCGGTACCGTGATCGCCGAAGAAACCGGCCTGACGCTGGAAAAGGCTGTCCTGAAGGATCTGGGCCAGGCCAAGCGCATCGAAGTCGCCAAGGAAAACACCACGATCATCGACGGCGCCGGCGAAGCTGCTGCCATCGAAGCCCGCGTCAAGCAGATCCGTATCCAGATCGAGGAAGCCACTTCCGATTACGACAAGGAAAAGCTGCAGGAACGTGTTGCCAAGCTGGCTGGCGGCGTTGCCGTCATCAAGGTTGGTGCTGCGACCGAAGTCGAAATGAAGGAAAAGAAGGCCCGCGTTGAAGATGCCCTGCACGCTACCCGCGCTGCCGTGGAAGAAGGTATCGTCGCCGGCGGCGGCGTTGCCCTGATCCGCGCCCGTGCTGCCGTTGGCAAGCTCAAGGGTGACAACCACGATCAAGATGCCGGCATCAAGATCGTGCTGCGCGCCATGGAACAGCCGCTGCGCGAAATCGTCGCCAATGCCGGTGACGAGCCGTCGGTTGTGGTCGACAAGGTGCAGCGTGGCAAGGGTAACTACGGTTACAACGCCTCCACCGGCGAGTACGGCGACATGGTTGAAATGGGCGTGCTGGATCCGACCAAGGTTACCCGCACCGCACTGCAGAACGCCGCTTCCGTGGCTGCCCTGATGCTGACCACCGAATGCATGGTTGCTGAACTGGCTGATGACAAGCCGGCCGGCGGCATGCCTGACATGGGCGGTATGGGCGGCATGGGTGGTATGGGCGGCATGGGCATGTAATTGCCCCGTCCAGGCTTCACCGCTTGAGAAGAGCCCCGCCTTGTGCGGGGCTTTTTTTGTCTGCTGCCTTGTTAATGCTCTCTGCAATAAATTAACTATTTCGAAATCGCTTACGCGCTGTAAGTTGGCTGTAAGACGCTCCGCCTAAATTACGCTCCGCAGCAATGCCTCTATAAACAATATAGTCTGAGGAGCAAATCAATGTCACAGCACACCGGCAGCTATGCGCAGATTCGGGACAACCCGAAATTCAAGTCGCTGATCGCCAAGCGTAACGCCTATGCGTTCATGATGACCGCGCTCATGATGGTCGTGTACTACGGCTACATCCTGTTGATCGCTTTCAACAAGGAGTGGCTCGCCACGAAGATCGGCGAGGGTTACACCACCTCCATCGGTATCCCGATGGGTCTGGGTGTCATCATCTTCACCATTGTTCTCACCAACATCTACGTCCGTCGTGCCAATTCGGAATTCGACGACGAAGCCGCCCAAGTTCTGAAGGAGGCCGGTCAGTGAACGCCAACTACAAACACATCCTGGGCGGCCTGGTCGCCCTGCTGGCAGCCGGTGCTGCCGCTGCCGCCGGTGCCGATCTGGGTCAGACGACCCAGCAGGCAACCAACTGGACCGCGATCGCCATGTTCGGCGCCTTCGTCGGTTTCACCCTGTACATCACCAAGTGGGCCGCCGGCAAGACCAAGACGGCTGCTGACTTCTACACGGCCGGCGGTGGTATCACCGGCTTCCAGAACGGCCTGGCAATTGCCGGCGACTACATGTCTGCGGCTTCCTTCCTGGGTATTTCCGGTCTGGTGTTCGCCAACGGCTTCGACGGCCTGATCTTCTCGATCGGCTGGCTGGTCGGCTGGCCGATCATCACCTTCCTGATGGCTGAGCGTCTGCGCAACCTCGGCAAGTTCACGTTCGCTGACGTGGCTGCCTACCGTTTCGCCCAGACCCCGGTTCGTTCCTTTGCCGCTACCGGCTCCCTGGTCGTCGTCGCTTTCTACATGATTGCGCAGATGGTTGGTGCCGGTCAGCTGATCAAGGTTCTCTTCGGTCTGGAATACACCTACGCCGTGATCATGGTCGGCATCATCATGATGATGTACGTGCTGTTCGGCGGTATGACCGCAACGACCTGGGTGCAGATCATCAAGGCCGTCATGCTCCTGACCGGTGCGACCTTCATGGCCGTCTCCGTGCTGCTGCAGTTCGGTTTCAGCCCGGAAGCGCTGTTCACCAAGGCTGTTGAAGTTCACTCCAAGCACGACGCCATCATGTCGCCGGGTGCCCTGATCAAGGATCCGGTTTCCGCGATCTCGGTCGGTATGGCCCTGATGTTCGGTACGGCTGGTCTGCCGCACATCCTGATGCGCTTCTTCACGGTGCCGTCTGCCAAGGAAGCTCGCAAGTCCGTGGGTTGGGCGACCACCTGGATCGGCTACTTCTACATCCTGACCTTCATCATCGGCTTCGGCGCCATCGTCAATCTGGTGCAGAACCCGGCTGACTACTACGTCGGTGGCGAAATCGCCAAGGGCCTGAAGGGCGGCGGCAATATGGCTGCTGTGCATCTGTCCAAGGCTGTTGGTGGCGACCTGTTCCTCGGCTTCATCTCTGCCGTGGCCTTCGCAACCATCCTCGCTGTGGTGGCTGGTCTGACCCTGTCCGGCGCTTCTGCCGTGTCGCATGACTTGTACGCTACGGTGTTCAAGAAGGGCCAGGCTTCTTCCGAAGACGAACTGCGCGTTTCCAAGATCACCACCATCTGCCTTGGCGCACTGGCTGTTGTTCTCGGCATCCTGTTCGAAAAGGAAAACGTGGCTTACATGGTGATGCTGGCTTTCGCCATCGCCTGTTCCGCCAACTTCCCGGTTCTGTTCATGTCTGTCCTGTGGAAGAACTGCACGACCAAGGGCGCTACCATCGGTGGTTTCGTCGGCCTCTTCGCCGCCGTTGCCCTGACCGTGATGTCTGCCAACGTCTGGGAAGCTGTGCTGCACAACCCGAAGGGCTCGGCTCCGTTCCCGTACTCTTCGCCGGCCATCTTCTCGATGACCCTGGCTTTCTTCACGATCTGGCTCGTGTCCATCCTGGACAACTCCGAGCAGGCCAAGAAGGAACGTGCCCTGTTCCCGGATCAGTTGATCCGTTCGGAAACCGGCCTGGGTGCATCCACCTCCGGCGGTCACTAAGCCGACAGCTTGCTGTCAGCAAAAAGCCCGGGTTTCGACCCGGGCTTTTTTTCGTCCTGATTTTGGCAATAAAAAGGCAGTCGACCGCCTGGGGTGAAAATACAGTGGACGTGCTTGTGCACTGCGGAAATTGCAGTGCAGTTTATTTGTTAGACTTGTCAGGCTTTTTAGGGGAAAAAAACGGTAGGGGGTTACCCAGTGCAGGATCGGGCCACCCCCTGAGCTGCGGTTGAACCGCAGGCTCCGAGACCATAAAAGGAGAACAGCCCGCGCAGAATAATGCAGCAGGCTTACAAAAATCTTACGCGAGTACAGGCAACGAACAAATGCGCATTCTTATCGCTGAAGACGACACCATCATTGCCGACGGTCTGGTGCGCTCCCTGCGCCAGGGCGGCTACGCCGTCGACTGGGCGCCCAATGGCCTGGAGGCCGATGCGGCGTTGATGACGGTTTCCTACGATTTGCTGATCCTTGATCTCGGCCTGCCCAAGCTGCCGGGCCTGGAAGTCCTCAAGCGTCTGCGTTCACGCAATTCGCAGGTGCCGGTGCTGATCCTGACTGCGCTGGATGGTACGGGTGACCGTGTCAAAGGGCTCGATCTGGGGGCGGATGACTACATGGTCAAGCCCTTCGAGCTGGTCGAACTGGAGGCGCGTGTGCGGGCTCTGACCCGGCGTTCGGCCGGTACCACGCCGACCATCCAGTGTGGCCTGCTGACCTATGACCAGGTGGGGCGGGTGGCGCAGATCCAGGGACACTCGCTGGACCTGTCGGCACGCGAAATCGGTTTGCTCGAAGTATTGCTGACGCGCATGGGACGTCTGGTCAGCAAGGATCAACTGGTCGATCACCTGTGCGGCTGGGGGGAGGAAGTCAGTCACAATGCCATCGAGGTGTATGTGCACCGCCTGCGCAAGAAGCTGGAGGCAGGTGGCGTCAAGATTGCGACCGTGCGCGGTCTGGGCTATTGCCTGGAGCGGCCACAGGGTGAGTAATTGAGCAATCTTTCCGGCAGCGAAACCGAGCGCTCCCTTTTTGGTGAAATCCTTGACTGGATGCTGGCGCCGCTGCTTTTTGTCTGGCCGCTCAGCATCGCCTTCACGCATTACTTCGCCAACAACGTCGCCAACTTTCCCTATGACCAGGCCTTGCGTGAGCACGTCGCGGCGATTGCCCGCCAGGTCAAGCTGGTTGGTGGCAAGCCGGTACTGACCCTGCCGGCATCGGCGCGTGCGCTGTTGCGGGCGGACGAGACCGACAGTGTCTATTTTCATGTCGTGACGCAGGATGGAAAGCTGCTCGCCGGCGACAAGGAGTTGCCGATGCCGACGCTCGAGCTGGCTGGGGACTCGCCATTTTCCGGTGAAATCTATCTGCGCGATGCCGACTACAACGGCCAGGATCTGCGCATGGCCTACACCTATCTGGCCGACGCCCAACTGCCACGCGAACGCTGGATCGTGGTCGAAGTGGCAGAAACCACCGAAAAGCGCACGCAGCTTGCCAACAAGATCGTGGCCAGCGTGATCCTGCCGCAATTCATCATCATTCCGCTCGCCGTCATGCTGGTCTGGTTCGGCCTGTCGCGCGGCTTGCGGCCGCTGACGAGGTTGCGCCAGATGATCGAAACGCGCGAGCCGGCGGATCTTTCGCCGATTGCGACGCGGCGGGTACCGGAGGAGCTGGAGCCGCTGGTTGAAGCCTTCAACGCGATGCTCGAGCGCATGAAGAAAAACGTCGAGGCGCAGCAGCGTTTCGTGGCTGATGCGGCGCATCAGATGCGCACGCCATTGACCGGCCTCAAGACGCAGGCCCAGTTCGCAATGCGCGAAACCGATCCGGCGGCATTGCGTCACGCCCTGCGCCAGATTGCCACCGGCGTCGATCGGGCCGGGCGTCTGGTCAACCAGTTGCTGACGCTGGCGCGCACTGAGGGTGGCGAGCCGGCACAACAAAAGCATGAGCCGCTCGATCTCGCCCTGTTGGTCAGGGAGGTGGTCGAAGATTGGGTGATGCAGGCCATCGAGAAGGGGATTGATCTCGGCTACGAGGCGGACGGTGAGGCGATGATTGTCGGCAACGCATTCCTGTTGCGCGAACTGGCCAAGAACCTGGTCGACAATGCCTTGCGCTATACGCCGTCCGGAGGGCATGTTACCTGCCGGATACTGGCCAATCAGGCGACCGTTCTGCTCGAGGTTGAAGATGATGGTGTCGGGATCAGCGAGGAGCAGGCTGAGCTGGTGTTCGAGCGCTTCTACCGTGTTGATGATGCGACGACGGAGGGCAGTGGTCTCGGTTTGGCCATTGTGCAGGAAATCGCCATGCAGCACGGCTCGCGTGCCAGCTTGCGGCCGAATCCGCGTGGTCGTGGGGCCGTGGCTCATGTCCTCTTTGCCGCCTGGCAGCCACCACCACCGCCGCCACCGGAGCCGGATGACTATTCCGAACTCTATCGTCAGTCGCCTCCGATCGGTACCTAGGAGAAACGCACGGGAATCAATTTTGCATCCGGAGTCCGGAAAATTGCGCTTTTCTCTTGCCAGAGGCGAGTCGCATCGCTATAATGCGCCCTCCTTTTGGCCAATTAGCTCAGTTGGTAGAGCAGCGGATTGAAAATCCGCGTGTCCGTGGTTCGATTCCGCGATTGGCCACCAGAATTACTCCCTGGTAATTCAGGGAAAAACGCCAACCGCAAGCGGTTGGCGTTTTGCATTGCGGATCCGTATTGCGTGTGCCCGGCATTTTGCCGGTGCAATCTGCTTGTTGTTCCAGACGCCGACCGGCGAATAGAGGATGCATCTTGGCCAAACCTAACTACCAGTTCGAAAAGCGCCAGAGAGATCTCGCCAAGAAGAACAAGCAGGAAGAAAAGCGTCGTCAGAAGCTGGCGGGTAATGTCGGGGCCAATGCCGGTGAAGCCGTGGTGCATGACGAGCTTCCCGTGGCTGCGACGGGTGTGCCGGAAGGCAGTGGCACGCCCTAGCCGGAAAACTGCCCGGTGCAGGTTGGCCGGGGTGGTTCACATTGACTGACGCACGACATGAATATCAAGGCAAGCATTCGTATCGAGGCACTGGCGCCGGAGTTCTCTGACGCAGTTGCTGCATTGGCCGATGAGCTGCGCTTGCCGCTTGGCGGCGTCGCTGATTTCGCCATGCAACTGGGCAATGCCGGCTTGCAACTGCAGGAGCTTGGTGCGGATGCGGCGGGCCCGGTTCGTGTCGATTTTCTCGAGGGGGCGATGGCACATCGTCGTCAGCAAGGCGGAGGTGCTGGCCAGATGATAGCCAAGGCGGTCGGTATCCAGTCCGGTATCCGGCCGGCAATTCTCGATGCCACGGCTGGTCTGGGGCGCGATGCTTTCGTGCTGGCTCAGCTTGGGTGTGATGTGGTGCTGATCGAGCGTCATCCGCTGATTGCAGCCTTGCTTGCCGACGGGCTGGCGCGCGCTTTATCCGATGCCGAGGTTGGTCCTATCGTGCAGCGCATGCACCTGCAAAAGGGTAATGCGATCGACTTGATGACGGCGTGGCAGGGTGAGCCGCCGCAAGTCATTTATCTTGACCCGATGTTCCCGCATCGCGACAAGAGTGCCCTGGTGAAGAAGGAGATGCGTCTCTTCCGGCCGTTGGTGGGGGATGACGATGATGCGCCGCAACTCCTGGCTGCCGCGCTGGATCTGGCGACGCACCGGGTTGTCGTCAAGCGACCGCGCAAGGCGCCGGGCGTGGCGGGGCGAGGCCCGAGCCATGTTCTCGAAGGCAAATCCAGCCGCTTCGATATTTATGCCAAGAAGGCATTGAAGGTTCGGGTTTGAGCAGATGCTGACGATGTCCGGACCTTGTCGGGATGCTCGCTGGACTCCCCTTTGCTTTCATCCGTCGCCAGCCAGGGGAAGGTGATCCTGTGGCCGGGAGCTTGCAGCAGCTGTCTGAATTTGCGTGGTCGGCGATCAATCGCCTTGCCGCCTATGCCTTGCTGAATTTGCTTGATGATCCGGCAATGCTCGCGCTTGCATTTTGTTCTGCATGAGCCGGATGAAAAAAAGGCAACCTGAGTTGGTTGCCTTTTTTCCTGGTACTTAGCTGCCCTGGTGGTGGCAGCCCAGTGCATGTTCAGCGCTGGCCTTTTCCGCCATCAGTTGCAGGTTGTCCACAACGCGCAGGCTGGCACTTTCCATTGCTTCGACGTGGCGCAGCATGGTGTCCATGTCACCGAATCCTTTTGCCTCGAGGGCGGCGATGCCGAATTTGTGGACATCAACGTGAGGTGCTTCGATTTCGCGATAGCCGGGGAGCTTGCTGAAGCAGTCATGTCCCTCGCCCTCGTAATACCATTTGCCGAGGCGGCAGGTCTTGTGTGATGCGACGGAGTTGGGGGCGATGTTTTCCAGGCCGAACAGCCCGATATAGATGCGGAACTTGAAGACCAGATGGTCGACCTTCGCCAGTTCGATAAAACTCTTCAGGGCGCTGCCGGCAATGACCTCTTCCATCTTGCGGGAAAGCCCCATCAGGCGCTGCATGTCTTCCGTTGCCTGATTGCCGCGTTCGCTGAAGTTTTCGGCGGTTTTTGACAGCGACTCCATGGCGTTCTTGGCGGAGTTGGAGTTTTGCCGGATGCTGGTCACCAGGCCGTCAATATCCTTGGTTGCCTTCGAGGTGCGCTCAGCCAGCTTTCTCACTTCATCGGCAACGACCGCAAAGCCGCGCCCCGCTTCACCGGCGCGAGCTGCTTCAATCGCTGCGTTGAGCGCCAACAGGTTGGTCTGGTCGGCAATTTCATGGATCAGCTGGACAATGGCGCTGATTTCGCTGGCCTCGCGGGCGAGCGCGTCCACTTCATTGGCGCTGACTGCGGAGTCTCTCGCCAGTTGATGCAGGTTGGCCGCAATTTCAGTGGTTGTCTGGCCGCTGCTGATGGAAACCTCTGCCGCTTCCACGGCTTGCGCTTTTTCTTCACTGAGCTGGCGGGCCATTTGCCCCAGGCTGTTTTGCGATCCGGAGAGCGTTTCGCTGAAGGAGGCCAGGTTGCGCAAAATCGAACGCAGGATCTCGCATTCGCGTTCCTTGCTTGCTGCGGCTTGCGCGTTGCTGTCGAGCCTGAGCTGCAGGCTGGCTAGTTCATCGCGCAGTGCCCGCTCGCGGCTTTGGGTTTCGGCAAGCTCTCTGTACAGGGCCTCCTGTTTGCTTGAATTGCTCCAGAACATAAATCTCTCTCCAGCTTTTTATATATTTTGATTTTTGAATATTGGTCGATTTGACCAGCCTTCGATTGTCTCATAATGAGCTTGATTTGATTGGGTTTTTTGCCATTTTGCGGCGATCGGGCGGCGCGCTTTGTCTTGTTCAATTGTGACAAAAATGCGTTTTTGCTACCTAAGTCCCTCCTGCCAACAAGGAATAAGCTATAGTTTCGCGGCAAAAAAGCGTAGTAGCTCTCCATGTTGCCGATCAGGACAAGTGTCGTTTTATGACTGCGAAAACAAACAGTAAGGAAAAACAGCCGGTTGCTGCGAAGGCTCGTTCTTCCCGCCGCAAAGCGGCATTGGCAGTTCCTGATAAAGTTCCTGACAATGTTGCAGCACAATCTGCCATTCCCTTGCGTCCCTACTTGGTCGGGATTGGTGCTTCAGCCGGCGGGCTCGAGGCACTTTCGACCCTGATTGCTGCGTTGCCGACGGATCTGGGCATTTCCTACGTTGTTCTGCAGCATCTTTCGCCAACGCACCGCAGCATGATGGTGCAGCTGCTGGGGCGCGAAACCGCGATGGCGGTACGGGAAGTCGAGCATGGCGGGCAGCCTGAGCCGGACACGATTTATGTGGCGCCCGCCAGTCGCAACGTGATTCTCAAGGATGGCTGCTTCGTGCTGATCGAAGGTCCGCGTGAGGCGATGCCGCGGCCCTCGGTTAACGTATTCCTGACCTCCCTGGCCGCCGAAAAGATCGAGGATGCCATTGGCGTCATCCTTTCCGGAACGGGCAGTGACGGCGCCGCCGGTCTGCGCGATGTCAAGGCGGCCGGCGGTTATACCTTTGCCCAGGATCCGCAAAGCGCCAAGTATGCCGGCATGCCGCAGTCGGCGATTGATACCGGCTGCGTTGATTGGGTGCTGCCACCGGATGGCATCGCTGCCGAAATCGCCATCATTGCCCGCTCGCACGGCACGGTGACGGTGACCACCAAGCCGCCGGTGGCGGCGACAGCGTTGAAAAAATTGCTGATGAAGGTCAAGCAGCAGACACGCATCGATTTTTCCGGCTACAAGGAAGGCACGTTGTGGCGCCGGATCGAGCGGCGCATGGCTGCCAGGCATGTGACCAATCTGACCGATTATCTGACTCTGGTCGAGTCCAATCCGGAAGAGCTGGAACATCTGGGCAAGGATATCCTGATCTCGGTCACGGCTTTCTTCCGCGATCCGGAGTCGTTCTCCGCCTTGCGCACGCTGGTGCAAACGATGCTGTTGAACAAGCAGCCGGGGGACGAAATCCGGGTCTGGGTGCCGGGCTGTGCGACTGGTGAGGAGGCCTACACCATCGCCATTCTGATTTCCGAAGCGCTGGGGCCGACTGCTGCCCAGTACCGCATCCAGATCTTTGCCACGGATATCGATCTCAACGCACTGGCCATCGCGCGCAAGGGCTCTTATGTCGAAAGCGCCCTGGCCGATCTCGAGCCCGGGCTGGTCGTGCGTTATTTCCAGAAGGTCGGCAATCGCCTGGAGGTTGCCCGTCATTTGCGTGACATGGTGGTCGTCGCGCGTCAGGACATCATCCAGGATCCGCCTTTCCTGCGCCTCGACCTGGTCAGCTGCCGCAATCTGCTGATTTACCTGCAGAACGAGCCGCAGGCAAAAGTACTGGCCACTTTCCATTACGGCCTCAATCCTGGCGGACTCCTCTTCCTCGGCAAGTCGGAAGGGATTTTCCAGCAGGAGTCACTGTACGAAGTCATCGACAAATCGGCGCGCATCTATCGCCGTCGGGCCGGCGAGTCACGCCTGACGGTCCCGTCTTTTCGCCTGCCTGACAATGTCGACCGTACGGTGGTGCTGGCGACGCCGCCGGATGCCGAGCGGCGCCTGCTCGATGCGGCGATCCGCAATTACGTGCCGGCCTCGGTACTGGTCAATGCCTCTTTCGACATCCTGCAAATGCATGGGGATGTCAGCGCCTATCTGACGGTCTTGCCGGGCAAGCCCAATTTCAACCTGCAGCATCTGCTGCGCCGTGAAATGCGGGCCGACCTGCAGCTTCTGCAGCACCAGGCCGAGCACAAGCATGTGTCGGCCTGCGGCCGCCGGCACAGCATCAAGACCCTGGAAGGGCCGCGGGATGTGCGACTGGTCGTGCATCCGCTGGAGCGGGGCGTGGTCAATCCGTTCTATCTGGTTTGTTTCGAGCCGTTGCCGTCGGCCGAGCCAGTCGAGACGGAGGCCGGTCTGCGGGGAGCTGTCGAGGATGGGCGCAATGTTCGCGACCTCGAAGACGAACTGATGTCTACCCGCGAGCGTTTGCAGACGGTGATCGAGGAGCTGGAAACCTCGAACGAGGAAATGCAGGCGCTCAACGAAGAAGTGGTTGCCGCCAACGAGGAACTGCAGTCGTCGAACGAGGAACTGGAAGCTGCCAACGAAGAGCTGCAGTCGACCAATGAAGAGCTGACCACGGTTAACGAGGAGTTGCAGGTTCGCACGGGCGAGCTGGCGGATACGCTGAATGATCTGGAAAATATCCAGAACAGCGTCGGCTTTCCCATCCTGGTCTGTAACGAGGATCTCGGGTTGTCGCGCTTCAACAGTCCGGCCGCTGCCCTTTTCTCGCTTTCCGCGGCGTCGATCAAGCAACCGATGGCTATGCTGCGCCTGCCGCCCGGCATGCAGGATTTTCTCCCCGTGGTGCGGCAGGCGATCGAGACGAACCGCCCGGTCGAGGCGCCGATTTTCTCCAGCGAACGGCATTACCTGATCCATGTCTCGCCGTACGAGACCAAGGTGCGCGGCAATCGCGGTGCGATCGTCGTCATGCTTGACCACACGGAACGCCTGGCCGCCGAGCGGGAGGTGCGCAAGAATCGCGAGATGCTGCTGGCGATCATGAACAATTCGACCTCCATCATCACGCTCAAGGATCTGTCCGGTCGCTACGAATTCGTTAACCGCAAGTTCGAAACCTTTTTCGACATCGATGCCGACAAAGTTATCGGCAAGACCGATGCCAAGGTCATTCCACGCAAGCTGGCGGACGATTTCCGTGCCAAGGAGCTGGAAGTTGTCCGGCAGCGTGCCGCAGTCGAATTCGAGGATCATCTCGTCTTTGCGGCGCAGAGTGACCGTTACCTGAATTCGATCCGTTTTCCGCTGTTGACCGAAGACGGTGTGGTGTACAGCATCTGTACCCAGTCGATCGACGTCACCGAGCACAAGCACGCCGAGGACCAGTTGCGGCTTGCCGCCCGTGTCTTTGACCGGGCCGGCGAGGGGATCGTCGTGACCGATTCGCGCCAGACCATTCTTACCGTGAACGAGGCGTTTACCAATGTCACCGGGTTCTCCGCCGAGGAAGTTATCGGCAAGAGCCCGAGCGTGCTCGCCTCCGGCCGGCATAACGAGGATTTCTATCTCGACATGTGGTCGCATCTGCAAACCCAGGGCTGGTGGCAGGGCGAAATCTGGAATCGGCGCAAGAACGGCGAGATCTATCCCGAGTGGCTGACCATCAATTCGGTCAAGGATACGGCAGGGAAGGTCGTCAACTATGTCGGCATCTTCAGCGATATCACTATCGTCAAGGAGTCGCAGCGCCGGGTCGAGTTCCTGGCCACGCATGACGAACTGACCTCGCTGCCCAATCGCGCCCTGTTCCTCGACCGGGCACGTCAGGCCGTGGCGCGCACGGCACGTTCCGAAGCAACGTTCGCGGTGCTGTTCATCGATCTCGACAATTTCAAGGTGGTCAACGACTCGATGGGCCATGCGGCCGGTGACGAACTGCTCATGGAAATTGCCCGGCGCATGCGCGAATGCGTGCGCGGATCGGATACGGTGGCCCGCTTCGGGGGTGACGAGTTTGCACTGCTGCTTGAGGATGCTTCCGTCGAGGACGCCGAAATGACGGCGCGGCGGATTGCCGAAGCCATGCAGCGGCCTTGCCTGATCGGCCGGCAGAGCGTTTATCCGAGTGCCAGCATCGGCATCTGCATTTTCCCGGATGATGGGCAGGACGCCGAAACCCTGCTCAAGAATGCCGACAGTGCGATGTACCAGGCCAAGGATGGTGGCAAGAGTACGCACCATTTCTTTACCGACGAGTTGCGTCGTGCGGCCGAGGAACGTCTCAAGATCGAAACCGGCCTGCGTCACGCCGTCGAGAAAAACGAGCTTTTCCTGCTTTATCAGCCGCAGATCGACATTGCGACCGGACGCCTGATTGGTGTTGAGGCACTGGTGCGCTGGCAGCATCCGGAAGACGGCCTGATTGCTCCGATGAAATTCATCCCGCTGGCCGAGAAGAACGGTCTGATCGACCAGGTGGGCGAATGGGTGGCGGCGACCGCCTGTCGCCAGATGGCGCTGTGGATTGCCCAGGGGCATCACGTGCCCCGCATTTCGATCAATGTTTCGGCCGAGCAGTTGCGGCGTACCAACTTGCCGGTGCTGATGCGTCGCCTGCTCAGCCATTACCGTCTCGACGCAACCCGGCTCGTTGTCGAGCTGACCGAAAGTGCCCTGCTCGACAACGTCGACCGGGTGCAGCAAATGCTGCGCGAATTGAAGACCCTGGGTGTCCAGCTCAGTATCGACGACTTCGGCACGGGATATTCCTCGCTTGCCTACCTGCGCCGCTTCGCGCTCGACGAGCTGAAAATCGACAAGTCCTTCGTTGCCGATATCGCCCAGAATCTCGATGACCGCGCCATTGCCCAGACCATTCTGGCGATGTCGCAAACCCTCGGCTTCTCGGTGGTGGCCGAGGGCATAGAGACGCAGGAGCAGCTGGATGTCCTGCGCGATCTGGGCTGCAACATCGGCCAGGGCTATTTGTTCGCAACCCCCCTGTCGGCTGAGGAGTTGGTTCGCAGGTACTGTGCCCGTTGAGGTGGCGAGAGGGATCCCGGCATCACTGATTCCTCGCGGGCTTTTTTAACTCAGGGCCTTGCCATGCAGGTGGGCCATTTTTTCGCTGTCCAGTCATGCGCAAGTTTGCTCCCCTGCTGTTTCTCTTCCTGGCGGCCTGTGCCACGGTCGTTTCCCTGCGCCTCGACGACCGTTTCGGCCTGCCCGATCCGGCGCGTTTCGATCGCTTTCCTGTCCTTGCCACTGCAGCGGCGCCGGATTACTGGAAAGAGGTGCGGCCGATTCTCGACCAGCGCTGCGTCAGTTGCCATGCCTGCTACGATGCGCCTTGCCAGCTCAACCTGAGCAGCTATGCCGGGCTGACGCGCGGCGCCAATACTGATGTCGTCTACTCTGCGATCCGCTTGCTCGCCGATCCGCCGACCCGCCTCGGCATTGATGCGGCGACCACCGTGCAATGGCGTCAGGTGGGCTTCTTCCCGGTGCTCAACGAGCGCGTCTCGACGCCGGAGGCCAACCGGGTGGGGGGCGTGCTGCATCGCCTGCTGGAAATGAAGCGCCTCAATCCGGGGCCTTCCAGCGGTCCCTTGCCGGAAGACGATTTCGATTTTTCGCTGGATCGTGCCCAGATGTGCGTCCGTGCCGAGGGACTCGACGACTACGCCTTGCGCCATCCGGCACGCGGCATGCCCTTCGGTCTGCCGCCACTGAGCGGCGTCGAACATCAGACGCTGAGCCGCTGGCTGGAGGCCGGCGCACCCTATCAGCCGCCGGCCGCTCTGCCGGCCAACGTCCTGCGTCGGCTGGCCGACTGGGAGCGCTTCCTGAATGGCGACAGCCTGAAGGAACAGCTGATGGCCCGCTATATCTACGAGCACTGGTATATCGGGCACCTGTACTTTGACGAAATGCCCCGGCAGTTTTTCGAACTGGTGCGCAGCCGGACGCCGGCCGGTCAGCCAATTGACCTGATCGCCACGCGTCGACCGTATGACGACCCTGGTGTCGAGCGGGTTTATTACCGTTTGCAGCGCATGGAGGCGAGTTCGGTCGCCAAGAAGCACATGCCGCTGAAGCTTGATGCGGCACGGATGGAGCGTCTGCGCGGCTGGTTCCTGGCGGCGGACTACCCGGTCGGCGATCTGCCCGGCTATGCGCCGGAGGTGGCGGCGAATCCTTTCGTGACTTTTCGGGCGCTGCCGGTCGATGCCCGCTACCGCTTCATGCTTGATGATGCCCAATTCACGTTGATGGGTTTCATGAAAGGCCCGGTTTGTCGCGGCCAGGTGGCACTCAACGTCATCAACGATCATTTCTGGGTGGTTTTCGTTGCGCCGGACAGCAAGGAAACCATGTTGATGAACGCCATGCTGGACGCGGCGACGCCGGCCTTGCGCCTGCCCGCCGAGCGCGAGGGTTCGATCGGGCCGCTTGCCTGGCGCCAGTATGCCAAGCTGGAAAACCAGTACCTGGAAGCGAAGAGCTCGGTGCTCGCCAAATTTGCCAGCCGGGACTACCTGCCGGCGCCGGACAAGTTGTGGAATGGCGATGGCCAGAATCCGAATGCGGCCTTGACCGTGTTTCGCCATTTCGACAGTGCCTCGGTGCTGCGCGGCCTGGTCGGCGAGCGGCCGCAGACGACCCTGCTGCTTGGTTATCCGCTGTTCGAGCGCATGCATTACCTGCTGGTCGCCGGCTTCGATGTTTACGGCAATCTTGGCCACCAGGTAGCGACCCGCCTCTACATGGACTTCCTGCGCATGGAAGGCGAGCAGAATTTCCTGACGCTGCTGCCGCTCAAGGATAGGCAGGTGGTACTCGATCACTGGTATCGCGGCCGCAGTGAGCCGCATATCCGCCAGTTTGCCGATGCCGCGGCATTTTTCCCGAAAGAGAGCGGCATGCGTTATCGCAGCCATGATCATCTGAGCGAGCTCTATGCCGAATTGCGGGCAAGGGTCGAGCCGGTGCGCGAACGCAGCCTGGACTGGTCGGCAAACGGCTGGTCGGGTCGGGAGGTGATGCAATTCCAGCGGCTCAATCAGGTGCGCGGCCTTCCGGCGTCGGTCTTGCCGGAAAACAGCCTGCTCAGCATCCGCTATCCGGACGGCAGGCTGCGTCTGGTGTCGCTGGTGCGCAACAGTGCGCACAGCAATGTTGCCGAGCTGTTTGGCGAGTCGGCGCGCCGTCTGCCACAGGAAGACACGCTGCTGGCGCTGAACGGGGTCGTCGGCGCCTACCCCAATGCCTTCTATACGGTCGACGTCGCAGAATTGGCCAATTTCACCGATGCCGTCGTCCGCCTGGGCAGTGAAGACGACCTGATCGCCCTCACCGACCGTTTCGGCGTGCGCCGCACTGACCGCCGCTTCTGGCCGCTGAGCGATGCGATCCACGCCGAATGGCGCCGGATCGCACCGCAGGATGCGGCCATTCTCGACTACAGCCGCTTCGAGAACCGTTAGCCGTTCTTCCGCTCGCGGGCTTCCTTGCGCAGGGAAGCCCACACCGAGGCACCGATGATGGTGGCGACGACGGCGAGCGAGAAGCCGACCGGGATCGTGTAGATGTCGAGCAGCAGCATCTTGACGCCGATGAACATGAGGACCACGGCGAGACCGTACTTGAGCAGCGAGAAACGGTCGGCGACGCCAGCGAGCAGGAAGTACATGGCACGCAGGCCGAGGATGGCGAAGATGTTCGAGGTCAGCACGATGAACGGGTCGGTGGTGATCGCGAAAATGGCCGGGATCGAATCGACGGCGAAAATCAGGTCAGACAGTTCGACGAGAACCAAGGCGAGGAACAGCGGCGTCGCGTAGCGGACACCATTTTGCCGCGTGAAGAAGCGTTGACCGTCAAAGCTCGAACTGATGTTCATGTGGCGGCGCAGCCAGTTGATCAGGCGATTGTTCTCGAGGTCCGGCTGTTCGTCGGCGAACCAGTACATCTTGATGCCGGTGAGCAGCAGGAAGCCGCCGAAGACATAAAGTATCCAGTGGAACTGCGTGATCAGCCAGGCGCCGGCGAAGATCATGCCGGTGCGCATGACGATGGCGCCGAGCACGCCGTAGAGCAGCACGCGCTTCTGCAATTCCAGCGGTACGGCGAAGAAGGAGAAGAGCATCAGCCAGATGAAGACGTTATCGACCGCCAGCGCCTTTTCGATCAGGTAGCCGGTGATGAACTCCAGTGCCTTGGTGTTGGCGATTTCGCGTCCCAGACTGCCGTCGAGGTACCACCAAAGACCGCCGGCGAAGGCCAGCGTGATGCTGATCCAGATCACCGACCAGACGGCGGCCTCCTTGAAGCTGACGCGGTGTTCCTTGCCGCCGCCGACCACGAAGAGGTCGATCGCCAGCATGACGAGGACGATGCTCGTGAAGGCGAGCCACAAACCGGTACTGCCGATGGTTTCCATATCAATTTCCTTTTGCGCATTCCACAAAACAAACGGCCCGTGCCGGATGGGCAGGGGCCGTGGAATGTCAAAGGAGCCTCGCCGTCGCGGCAAAGGTCTTGCTCGCAGCGTGGTGCGCTGCCCGGTTGCCGGAAGCTTGCGCTTCGTGATGACGACAGGCCGAAAGTGAGCTACTCCCCCTTGGGATGAACGCACTGTAATAAAGTCGACTACGTCTGTCAACTATTCAATTCAAGTGCGCAGTTCATGATGTTGCAATATTGTCGTAACATGCGCGCCTCATGATAATGCACTTTCCAAAAAGGGGCTGAACGATGGATCTCTTGTTGTGGCGCCATGCCGAAGCCGAAGACGGCGAGGATGACCTCAAGCGGCGTCTGACCGAGCGTGGCGAAAAGCAGGCGCGCAGCATGGCTGCCTGGCTGCATCAGCATCAGCCCAAGGATATGCGCATTATCGTCAGCCCGGCGATCCGCACGCAGCAGACTGCCGAGGCGCTCAAGCTGCCTTTCGAAACGCATCGCAAGATCGGTCCCGACGCCTGCGTTTCGGAACTGATTGCTGCTTCCGGTTGGCCGAATGCCAACGGTTCGGTGCTGATCGTTGGTCACCAGCCGTCCCTGGGGCGCATGGCGTCGCTGTTGCTCGCCGGCCATGAGTCGGAATGGACGATCAAGAAGGGCGCCTTGTGGTGGCTGAGCAACCGCGTCCGTCGCGGTGAAACGCAAACCGTGCTGCGCGCGGTCATTCCCGCCGAATTGCTGGACTAGACAAGCGCGCCGCTTAGGCGTGAAATAAACCCTTTCGCTTCAACGCTTGGAGAAGAGGGTATGGTTTCAACAAAAAAGACAACGGTAGCCCCGCCGGCAGCGTCTGCTGCCACCCCGAAAAAGACAGCGGTTCGCAAGCCGCGTCAGCGCTCCGTCGCCAGCGGTGATGTTCCCCCGGTACTGACGCCGGAAGGGATTGAAAGCTTTACCGTGCATGCAGCGGTCGACGGCGCCCAGGAGTCGAAATTGGGTGCCATGCGCGATGTCATCGCCGGCATGCCAGCCGATGAAAAAGTCGCCCTGTTGCGCGACCTGCTCAAGCAGCAAGGCCTGCGCAACGAGCAGTTGCCGGTCAGCCCGGATGAGGAGCTGGTCAAGGACTGGCGCGAAGGCGGCTACCCGTACAAGAACCTGATGCAGCGCAAGAACTACGAGCGGCAGAAATACCGCCTGCAGGTCGAGCTGCTGAAGTTGCAGGCCTGGGTCAAGGAAACCGGGCAGAAGGTCGTCATCCTCTTCGAAGGCCGCGATGCGGCAGGCAAGGGCGGCACCATCAAGCGTTTCATGGAACACCTTAATCCGCGCGGTGCTCGCGTGGTCGCCCTGGAAAAGCCGAGCGAGATGGAGCGCGGCCAGTGGTACTTCCAGCGCTACGTGCAACACCTGCCGACCAGCGGCGAGATCGTGCTGTTCGACCGCTCCTGGTACAACCGCTCCGGCGTCGAGCGGGTCATGGGTTTCTGTACCGATCAGGAATACAGCGAGTTCGTGCGTCAGGCGCCGGAATTCGAGCGCATGCTGGCGCGTAACGGCACGCACCTGATCAAGTTCTGGTTTTCGGTCAGCCAGGAAGAGCAGCGTCGCCGTTTCGGCGAGCGCAAGGTGCATCCGCTCAAGCAGTGGAAGCTGTCGCCGATCGACATGGCCTCACTCGACAAGTGGGACGATTACACCAAGGCCAAGGAGGCGATGTTCTTCCATACGGATACCGCCGATGCGCCGTGGACGGTGATCAAATCGAACTGCAAGAAGCGCGCACGCCTCAATGCCATGCGTTACGTGCTGCACAAGCTGCCCTACACCAACAAGGACACCGACCGCATCGGCAATCTCGATCCGCTGATCGTCGGCCGCGCCAACGTCGTTTTCGAGCGTGGCGAGCAGCAGGGCGTGCCTATCCTCTAACTGATCACGTAGGAGGCGCAGCCGGTCGCGATCAAGAGGCCGGCTTCGTTTTCCAGCGTCATCTGCACCGAGGCCAGACGGCCACCGAGACGGGTTACCCGGCCGGTGGCCGTAAATTTTTTGCCGATGCCCTGGCGCAGGAAGTCGGTACGCAGGTCGATGGTGCCGATGCGTCCGAAGCGATGGGCAACCTGTTCGGTCGTTTCGTCGTTGAATTTCTCGGCGATCGCCACCGTCGCGGCCAGGCCGCCAACGGTGTCGAGGACCGTGGCGATCACGCCACCGTGCAGGCGGCCATGCAGGAAGTGGCCGATCAGGTCCTTGCGCATGGCAAAGCTGATCTGCGGCGCTTCCGGATCCAGCGATTCGATCTTGAAACCGAGCAGTTCGTTGAAACAGAGCTTGTGTTCGAAGACATCGCGCAACGAGGTTTCGAGGCGGGCTTGTTCTTCGGGGGAGCGGCGGGGCAGGGCGGGGTGGGCGGTCATTGATCCACAGACATGAAAAATGGCGACGGGTTCCCGTCGACCGTAAGGCCCTAGTTTAACCCGGCAGCATGGCTGGCCGGCGGGGCGCGTGCAGACGGTCGACGTTGCGCCGGGACAAAAAAAGGGCGACGGTTTTTGCCGTCGCCCTTTTTGCCGCCGGATGGCGCTTATTTCTTGCGCGGTGCCGGCACGTCGGTGCAGGAACCGTGTGCGACTTCGGCCGCCATACCGACCGTTTCGCCCAGCGTCGGGTGCGGGTGGATGGTCTTGCCGATATCGACTGCGTCACAGCCCATTTCGATGGCGAGACAGACTTCGCCGATCATGTCGCCGGCGTTCGGGCCGACGATGGCGCCGCCGATCACGCGATGCGTTTCGGCATCGAAGATCAGCTTGGTGAAGCCGTACTCGGCGCCGTTGGCGATGGCGCGACCGGACGCTGCCCACGGGAACTTGGCGGCTTCGACCTTGCGGCCTTCCTTCTTGGCCTGGTCTTCGGTGTAGCCGACCCATGCCACTTCCGGATGGGTGTAGGCAACGCCGGGGATGACCTGGGCGTCGAAGGCAGCCTTGTGCCCGGCCGCGACTTCCGCCGCGACGTGCGCCTCATGCACCGCCTTGTGCGCCAGCATCGGATTGCCGACGATGTCGCCGATCGCGAAGATGTGCGGCACGTTGGTGCGCATCTGCGCATCGACGTTGATGAAACCGCGGTCGGTGACTGCGACGCCGGCTTTCTCGGCACCGATCTTCTTGCCGTTCGGGGCGCGCCCGGCGGCTTGCAGGATCATGTCGTAGCGGGTGGCGTCGACATTCGGTGCGCCTTCGCCTTCGAACTTGACCCACAGGCCGTCATCCTTGGCATCGACCGCAACCGTCTTGGTCTTCAGCATGATCTTGTCGAAGCGGTGCGTGTTCTGCTTTTCCCAGACCTTGACCGCATCGCGGTCCGGGCCCTGCATCAGCACGTCGAGCATTTCGACGACATCGACCTTGGCGCCCAGCGTCGAATAGACGGTGGCCATTTCCAGGCCGATGATGCCGCCGCCGATGACCAGCATCTTCTTCGGCACGAAGCGCAGTTCGAGCGCGCCGGTCGAATCGACAATGCGCGGATCCTTCGGGATGAAGGGCAGATGCACGGCCGCCGAGCCGGCAGCGATGATGCACTTCTGGAACTTGATGACCTTCTTGGCGCCGGTCTTGTCTTGCCCCGTGCCGTCGGTGACTTCGACCTCGATGTGGTGCGGGTCGAGGAAGGTGCCGAAACCGCGCACGATGTCGACCTTGCGGCCCTTGGCCATGCCGGCCAGACCGCCGGTCAGCTTGCCGACGACCTTGTCCTTGTGGGCACGCAGCTTGTCGATGTCGACTGTCGGGGCGGCAAAGGTGACGCCGAGGTCATTGGCATGTTCGGCTTCCTCGATCACTGCGGCAACGTGCAGCAGCGCCTTGGACGGGATGCAGCCAACATTGAGGCAGACGCCACCGAGCGTGGCGTAACGCTCGACGATGATGGTCTTCATGCCGAGGTCGGCCGAGCGGAAGGCGGCCGAGTAGCCGCCGGGACCGGCGCCGAGGACGAGCATTTCGCACTCGAGATCGGCTCCGCCGGCATGGCTGCCGGCGACCGGTGCCATGACCGGCGCAGCTGCGGGGGCTGCCGCCGGCGCGGTGGCTTGCGGGGCGGGAGCCCCCGCCGCAGCACCGGTTTCGACCTTGATCAGCAGGGCGCCTTCGGCAACCTTGGAACCGAGCTGGACCAAAACCTCCTTGACCACGCCGTCGACCGTCGAGGGCACATCCATCGTGGCCTTGTCGGATTCCAGCGTGACGATGGCGTCGTCGACCTTGATCGTATCGCCGACCTTCACAAACAGGTCGATGACCGGCACTTCGGCGAAATCGCCGATGTCGGGGACTTTGACTTCTACCAGATTGCTCATGGTGTTCTCCCCTTACAGCGCGACGCGACGGAAGTCGGCCAGCAGCTGGGCGATATAGACATTGAAGCGGGTCGCCAGCGCACCGTCGATGACGCGATGGTCGGCGGTCAGCGACAGCGGCAGGACGAGGCGCGGCACGAATTGCTTGCCGTCCCAGACCGGCTTCATCGCCGACTTGTTGACGCCGAGAATGGCGACTTCCGGTGCATTAACGATCGGTGCGAAGTAGGTGCCACCGATGCCGCCCAGGCTGGAAATCGTGAAGCAGGCACCGGACATGTCGGCCGGCTTGAGCTTGCCGTCACGTGCCTGTTTGGCCAGATCGCCGGATTCCTGCGCCAGTTCGAAGACCGACTTCTTGTCGACGTTCTTGACCACCGGCACGACCAGGCCGTTCGGGGTGTCGGCCGCGAAACCGATGTTGAAATACTTCTTCAGCACCAGGTTGTCGCCGTCGAGCGAGGAATTGAATTCCGGGAACTTCTGCAGGCCCTTGACGCAAGCCTTCATCAGGAAAGCCAGCATGGTCAGCTTGGCGCCGCCACCCTTTTCGTTTTCCTTGTTGAGCAGTACGCGGAAGGCTTCGATATCGGTGATGTCGGCATCTTCGTGATAGGTCACGGCCGGGATCATGACCCAGTTGCGCGACAGGTTCTGGCCGGAAATCTTCTTGATGCGCGACAGCGGCTTGACCTCGATCTCGCCGAACTTGGCGAAATCGACCTTCGGCCAGGGCAGCAGATCGAGCACGCCACCGCCGGTGACGCCACCGGTCGACGCTGCCACAGGGCCGGAAATGGCACCGGACATGACGCCCTTGACGTACTTGGTCAGGTCTTCCTTGACGATGCGGCCTTTCGGACCGGTGGCCGGAACCTTGGACAGATCGACACCGAGTTCGCGGGCATAGGCACGGACCGACGGCGAGGCATGCACCTTGGCGCCGAGCGGCAGGGCCGGGGCAAGCGCGGCGGGGGCGGCGGCAGCCGGAGCGGCGACCGGCGCAGCTGCCGGGGCTGCAGCAGCAGGAGCCGGAGCCGGAGCAGCGGCGTGCACTGCGGCGACCGGGGCCGAGGCACCGGTTTCAACCTTGATCAGGACCGTGCCTTCGCCGACCTTGGAACCGAGCTGGACGAGCACTTCCTTGACGACGCCGGCAACGGTGGACGGCACGTCCATGGTTGCCTTGTCGGATTCGAGCGTGGCGATCGCGTCGTCGACCTTGATGCTGTCGCCAACCTTGACGAACAGGTCGATGACCGGGACTTCGTCAAAGTCGCCGATGTCCGGCACCTTGACTTCGACCACGCCACCGCCGGCCGCGGGGGCGGCTGCCACCGGTGCGGCAACCGGCGCCGGCGCTGCCGCCGGAGCGGGAGCTGCAGCGGCCGGGGCGGCGACGGCAGCGGCGCCACCGGTTTCAACCTTGATCAGCAGGGCGCCTTCGGCAACCTTGGCGCCGAGCTGGACGAGAACTTCGGTGACCACGCCGGCTACCGTCGAGGGCACGTCCATCGTGGCCTTGTCGGATTCGAGCGTGACGATGGCGTCGTCGACCTTGATCGTGTCGCCGGCCTTCACAAACAGTTCGATAACCGGGACTTCGTCGAAATCGCCGATGTCCGGGACTTTGACTTCAATGATTTGGCTCATGTCGTCTCTCCCTCGTTAAACCGACATCGGGTTGGGTTTGTTCGGGTCAAGGTTGTACTTGACCAGGGCGGCGGCAACCTTCTCGCGTTCGATCTCGCCGTTGTCGGCCAGTGCCTTGAGAGCAGCCAGCGTCACCCAGTGACGGTCGACCTCGAAGAAGTGGCGCAATTTCTCGCGGGTGTCGGAACGGCCGAAACCGTCGGTGCCCAGCGTGACATACGGTGCCTTGACGAAGGGACGGATCTGCTCGGAGAACAGCTTGATGTAGTCGGTGGCGGCGATGACCGGGCCCTTGGCGCCAGCCAGCTTTTCCTCGACGTGCGACAGCTTCGGTGCTTCGAGCGGATGCAGCAGGTTCCAGCGCTGCACGTCCTGGCCGTTGCGGGCCAGTTCGTTGAAGCTCGGGCAACCCCACAGGTCGGCCTCGACACCCCAGTCGGCCTTGAGCAGGTCGGCGGCGGCGATGACTTCGCGGAAGATGGTGCCGGAACCGAGCAGCTGGACGCGCGGGCCGGCCGATTCGCCACCCTTCTTGAACGAATACATGCCCTTGATGATGTCGGCTTCCGAGCCGGCCGGCATTTCCGGGTGCTCGTAGTTTTCGTTCATCACCGTCAGGTAATAGAACACATCTTCCTGTTCCTGGAACATGCGGCGCATGCCGTCCTGCGTCACGACGGCGACTTCGTACTGGAAGGTCGGGTCGTAGGAGATGCAGTTCGGGATCAGGTTGGAGAGGATCAGGCTGTGGCCGTCTTCGTGCTGCAGACCTTCGCCGTTCAGCGTCGTGCGGCCGGCGGTGCCGCCGATCAGGAAGCCGCGGGCGCGTTGGTCGCCGGCCGCCCAGCACAGGTCGAGGGTGCGTTGCAGGCCGAACATCGAGTAGCAGATGTAGAACGGAATGGTCTGGACGTTATGCACCGAGTAGGAGGTGGCGGCGGCGATCCAGTCGCTCATCGCGCCGGCTTCGTTGATGCCTTCCTGGAGAACCTGACCGGTCTTCGATTCCTTGTAGAACATCAGCTGGTCGTGGTCTTCCGGCACGTAGTTCTGGCCTTGCTGATTCCAGATGCCGACCGAGCGGAACATGCCTTCCATGCCGAAGGTGCGCGATTCGTCCGGCACGATGGGCACGACGTTCTTGCCGACATTCTTGTCCTTCAACATCATGTTCATGATGCGCACGATGGCCATCGTCGTGGACAGTTCGCGGCCTTCGCCGGAAGCCTTCAACAGGGCGGCAAAGGTGTCGAGCGCCGGAATGGCGAGCGGCTCGGCCTTGCGGCGACGCGACGGCAGGAAACCGCCGAGGTCCATGCGGCGCTGGCGCATGTACTGGTACTCGGGCGAATCTTCGGCAAACTTGAGGTAGGGCAGTTCTTCCAGCTTGTCGTCCGGCACCGGCAGGTCGAAACGGTCGCGGAAGCGGCCGATCTGGTCCTTGTCCATCTTCTTCTGCTGGTGCGAGGTGTTCATCGCTTCGCCTGCTTGGCCCATGCCGAAGCCCTTGATGGTCTTGGCGAGGATCAGCGTCGGCTGGCCCTTGTGGTTAACGGCGGCGTTGTAGGCGGCGAAGATCTTGAAAATGTCGTGGCCGCCGCGGTTCAGTTGCCAGACCTGGTCATCGGTCCAGTCGGCAACCAGTTCGCGCAGTTCCGGCGTGTTGAAGAAATGCTCGCGCACGTAGGCGCCGTTCTTGGCCTTGAAGGTTTGGTACTCGCCGTCGCACAGTTCCATCATGCGTTGCTTCATGATGCCCTTCTTGTCGCGCTGGAACAGCGTGTCCCACTGCGTGCCCCAGACCAGCTTGATGACGTTCCAGCCGGAACCGCGGAATTCGGATTCGAGTTCCTGGATGATCTTGCCGTTGCCGCGCACCGGGCCGTCCAGGCGTTGCAGGTTGCAGTTGATGACGAAAATCAGGTTGTCGAGCTTTTCGCGACCGGCCATGCCGATGGCGCCGAGCGATTCGACTTCGTCGGTCTCGCCGTCGCCGAGGAAGGCCCACACCTTGCGATCACCGGCCTTGGCCAGTCCGCGCGAGTCGAGGTACTTCATGAAGCGGGCCTGGTAAATGGCCTGGATCGGGCCGAGGCCCATCGAAACGGTCGGGAATTGCCAGAAGTCCGGCATCAGCCACGGGTGCGGGTAGGACGAGATGCCCTTGCCGTCGGTTTCCTGGCGGAAGCTGTCCATCTGCTCCTCGGTCAGGCGGCCGAGCATGAAAGCACGGGAATAGACGCCCGGTACGGAGTGGCCCTGGAAGAAGATCAGGTCGCCGCCGTTGTCGGCCGACGGGGCACGCCAGAAGTGCGAGAAGCCGACGTCGTAAAGCGCGGCGGCCGAGGCGAAGGAGGCGATGTGGCCACCGACGTTGGTGTCCTTGTTGGCACGCACGACCATGGCCATGGCGTTCCAGCGGATGTAGGAGTGAATCTTGATTTCCATGTCCGCGTTGCCCGGGTACTTGGGCTGCTGATCGGCGGGAATGGTGTTGATGTATTCGGTATTGGCCGAGTAGGGGATGTCCACACCCTGCAGGCGCGCCTGGCCGATGACTTTCTCGATCAGGTAGTGGGCCCGGGTCGGGCCTTCCTGGGAAATAACGCCGTCGAGGGCGTCGATCCATTCTTTGGTTTCCTGCGGATCTACGTCGGCAGGGTCAGGCAGTGCGTTGGGCTGATTGGCCATGGTTTTGTCTCCAAGATTGGTCTTCATTCTGTTTTGCCTGTTGAGCAAAACAACTCTAGCGCTTTATGGGTCGCTTCGCGAGCCCGTGTTTACACCTACTTGATTTTTCGCATTGTAAAAACAAAGTTCGCATCGTGCAATATCCCGTGCATATTTTTCCTGTCGCGAAAGTCATTCAAAAAAAATCCGCAAAGTGGTTGCGCTGTATCAAATCGAGGCTTGTTTCACGCTTTTAAAATTGAAGGCTTTGCGATTGATTACGGGAGTTTTCATGGCGGCAGTTATGCCTGCACCGGCGGCCAGCCGGTTGTTTTTGTCCGGCAACGAAGCAGTGGCACGTGCCGTCTGGGAATCCGGTGTCAAGGTTGCTGCGGCCTACCCGGGAACGCCGGCAACGGAGATGCTGGAAGTCATTTCGACCTATCCGGATCTCTATGCCGAATGGTCGGTCAATGAGAAGGTTTCGCTGGAAGTCGCGATTGGTGCCGCCTATGCCGGCTCGCGCGCCTTCTGCTGCATGAAGCATGTCGGCATGAACGTCGCCTCCGATGCGCTGATGACGCTGACCCTGACCGGTGTGGTCGGCGGCCTGGTGATCGCCATCGCCGACGACGTTGGCCTGTCGTCCTCGCAGAACGAGCAGGATTCGCGCTACTGGGGGCGCTTCGCCCATATTCCGCTGTTCGAGCCGGCCGACTCGCAGGAAGCCTACGAGATGACCAAGCAGGCGTTCGAACTCTCCGAACAATTCCAGGTGCCGGTCATCCTGCGCATGACGACCCGCATCAACCACGTCAAGGCGCTGGTCACGGTCGGCGAGCGCGTGCCGCACAGCGGTGCCGGCTTCAAGAAGGAGCCGGGCCGTTTCGTGATGGTGCCGGGCAATGCCGGCAAGCGCATTCCGCTGATGTTCGAGCGTGACGGTCAACTGCGTGAAATGGCCGAAAACTCGGCGCTCAATGTGATCGAGCCGGGCAGCGACCGGCGCGTCGGCTTCATCACCTCCGGCCCGGCCTACATGCATGTCAAGGAGGCCTTCCCGGATGCACCGGTATTGAAGCTCGGCTTTTCCTGCCCCTTGCCGTTCAACAAGTGCCGCGAGCTGGCGGCGCTGGTCGACCAGGTCGTGGTCGTCGAGGAAGTCGAGCCGCTGGTCGAGACCGAACTCAAGGCGGCCGGGCTGGCCGTGCTCGGCAAGGAGATCCTGCCGCGTCAGGGCGAGCTGTCGCCGAATGTGCTGAAGCCGGCGATTGCCAGACTGCTTGGCGAAGAAGTGCCGGCCGCCCAGGCCGTCGCACCGCTGCCGGTCTTCCCGCGGCCGCCGACGATGTGCGTCGCCTGTCCGCATCTCGGCGTTTATTACACCCTGTCGCAGGTGCGCAATCTGACCATCGCCGGCGACATCGGCTGCTACACGCTGGGCGCCGGGCATCCGTGGAATGCCCTCGATACTTGTGTCTCGATGGGCGCTTCGATGGGCGTCGCGCTCGGTCTCGACAAGGGCCGCGGCGAAGCCGACAAGGACAAGCGCATCCTCGCCGTGATCGGCGATTCGACCTTCCTGCACATGGGCATGCAAGGCCTGCTCGACATGGTCTACAACAAGGGCAATGTCACCGTGCTGTTGCTCGACAATCGCGCCGTCGGCATGACCGGCGGCCAGAACAATCCGGGCAACGGCTACGGCATCCATGGCGAGGAGGCGCCGCGCGTCGATTTCGTCAAGCTCGTCGAGTCGCTGGGCGTCAAGCCGGAGCGCGTGCACAAGGTCAATCCCTACGAACTGCCGGTTTTGTTCAAGACCATACGTGAAGAAGTGAAGGTGCCGGAAGTCTCGGTCATCATCACCGACCAGCCCTGCGTGCTGGTCAAGGATTATCACAAGCTGAAGCCGTTTACCGTCGTCGAAGACAAGTGCACCGGTTGCGGCAACTGTATCGACGTCGGCTGTCCGGCCATCCACGTTACCCGGCGTGGCCAGGAAACCAAGCCGAACGGGCGGGTTGTCGATCTTGCCTTCGTACGCATCGAGTCCTCGGTATGTACCGGTTGCGGCCTGTGCGTGCAGCCCTGTGCACCGAAAGCCATCGAGCACTACGTCCCGGTCTCGCCGATTGCGCTGGTCAAGGGAGGCTGTCACTGATGAGCGCTACGACCAACATTCTCGTCGTCGGCATCGGCGGCCAGGGCGTCATGACCGCTACCGAAATCCTTGCCGAAGCGGCGATCGCGCTCGGCCAGGATGCCAAGAAAACCGAAGTCGCCGGCATGGCGCAGCGCGGCGGCGTCGTTTCGTCGCACCTGCGTTTCGGCGCCAAGGTCCTGTCGCCGCAGATCACGCCGGGCACGGCCGACGTGCTGCTCGGTTTCGAGTCGGCCGAAGCGATGCGCTGGCAGCACATGTTGCGGCCGGGCGGTATCACCTTGATGAATACGGCGCGCCTGGTGCCGCCGGTGGTCGAACTCGGTTTGTTCGACTATCCGGTCGACCCGATTGCCGAGGTCAAAAAGGGCGGCAACAAGGTCGTCGCCTTCGACGCGACGACCATCGCGCTCGAACTCGGCGACATCCGCCTCGGCAATACCGTGATGCTTGGTGCGATTGCCGATCACCTGCCGTTCTCGGCCGATGATCTGCTCACCTGCGTGCTGCAGCGTTTCCAGCGCAAGGGCGAAAAACTGGTCGAGCTGAACCGGCGGGCTTTTGCCGCCGGGCGGGCGGCGGTGGGCGCGGCCGAGGCTGCGCTGGCCTGATTCTGGTAAAATTCAGCCAATTCAAAGGGAAAGGCGCCCGCCTTTCCCCTTTTCATTTCTGGTGGAGGCGACGATGACGGCACAAATTATCGACGGCAAGGCCCTGGCTGAAGAACTGCGCCAGGGATTCAAGGCGCGCGTGGAAGCGCTCACGGCCAAGGGCCACAAACCCGGCCTGGTGGTCATCCTGGTTGGTGCCGATCCGGCTTCCGAAGTCTACGTGCGCAACAAGGTTAATGGTTGCCTGGCGATCGGCATGCACTCCGAGAAGATCACCTACGACGCATCGGTCGACCAGGAAATCGTGCTCAAAAAGATCGCCGAGCTGAATGCCGATCCGGCGATTCACGGCATCCTCGTGCAACTGCCCCTGCCCAAGCATTTCGACGAAGAAAAAGTGCTCGAAGCCATCGCTGCCGACAAGGACGTTGACGGCTTCCACGCCGAGAACGTCGGCGCGCTGGCTCAGGGCAACCCGCGTTTCATTCCGTGCACGCCCTATGGCGTCATGAAGATGTTCGAGAAGGGCAATGTCGATCTGAACGGCAAGGAAGCCGTCGTCATCGGCCGTTCCAACATCGTTGGCAAGCCCATGGCCCTGCTCCTGATCAATGCCGGCGCCACGGTCACCGTCTGCAATTCGCGCACGCGCGACCTGAAATTCCACACCAGCCGTGCCGACATCGTCGTTGCCGCGGTCGGCAAGCCGAAATTCGTGACCGGCGACATGATCAAGCCGGGCGCTGTCGTCATCGACGTCGGCATCAACCGCCTGCCGGACGGTAAACTCTGCGGCGACGTCGATTTTGCCGACTGCCTCGCAAGCGCCGGCCAGATCACGCCGGTGCCGGGTGGCGTCGGCCCGATGACCATCACCATGCTGCTCGCCAACACCATCGAGGCGGCCGAGCGCAAAGCGGCCGGAAACTAATTTACCGGATTGTTGACCAAGGCCTGCCGACGCGGGCCCGGTCCCGCGACTTTCATCTATCCCCTTATTCCTGAAGGAAAAAAACATGAGCAAAGAAGTCCTGGTTGGTATCGTCATGGGTTCGGACAGCGACTGGCCGATCATGAAGGCCGCCGCCGAAACCCTGAAGAACCTGGGCATTCCTTACGAAGCCAAGGTCCTCTCGGCACACCGCACGCCGGATCAGGCGCTCGACTACGCTGCCACTGCTGCCGAACGCGGCATCAAGGTGCTGATCGGCGCTGCCGGCGGTGCTGCCCACCTGGCTGGCGTGCTCGCTGCCAAGACGCAGATTCCGGTGCTCGGCGTACCGATGCCGTCCAAGCACCTGATGGGTCTCGACTCGCTGCTCTCCATGGTCCAGATGCCAGGCGGCATTCCGGTCGCCACCTTCGCCGTCGGCGAAGCCGGTGCGACCAATGCTGCGCTGTTCGCCGTCTCCATCCTCGCCCTGGGCGATGCTGGTGTCGCCGACAAGCTGACCCAGTTCCGCGTCAACCAGACCGAAAAGGTTCTGGCCAAGACCCTGCCGGATCTGGTCTGAGCCCTTGTTGCCACTGAGCCCGGACTATGACCGCGCCGTCGCGCTGCTGCGCGCCGGCGAACTGGTCGCCTTGCCGACCGAGACGGTCTACGGTCTGGGTGCGGACGCCGCCAATCCTGCGGCGGTCGCGAAAATCTTCGCCGCCAAGGGGCGGCCGGCCGATCATCCGCTGATCGTGCATTTATCGGGTCACGACGCGGTTGACCGCTGGGCGGAGCAGGTTCCTGCCGTTGCCTGGGAGTTGATGGAAACCTTCTGGCCCGGCCCGCTTACCCTGATTCTGAAGAAACAGGCCTGGGTGCCGGACGCCGTGACCGGCGGCCAGGACACTGTCGGCCTGCGCGTTCCCGGCCATCCGGTGGCGCTTGAGCTGCTGCGGCGTTTTGCTGCGGCAACGGGCGAACACGCCGGCATCGCCGCGCCTTCGGCCAACCGCTTCGGGCGGATCAGCCCGACCACGGCCGAGCATGTGCGCGAAGAACTCGGCGACCGCGTCGCCATGATTCTCGACGGCGGAGCATGCGCGGTCGGCATCGAATCGACCATCGTCGACTGCTCGCGCGACGAGCCGGTGGTGCTGCGTCCCGGCCATATCGCGCCGGCCCATCTCGAAGCCGTGCTCGGGCGTCTGCCGTCGATCGAGACGGCGAGTGGCGCGCCGCGCGTCTCCGGCTCGCTGGCCGCACATTACGCGCCGCAGACGCCGATGCGCCTCGTTGCCGGCGAACGTCTGCTCGATTTCATCAATGCCCAGCGTCACAAGGGTGACCGCTGCGGCGTCATCGCGCACAGCCAGCCGCCGCAAGCCGGCATGCCGCACGCCTGGCAGCTGCTGCCGGCTGACCCGGTCGGCTACGCGCACGGCCTGTATGCCGCGATGCGCGACATGGATCATGCCGGTGTCGACCTGATCGCTGTCGAAGCGCTGCCGGAAACCCCGGCCTGGGCGGCCGTCGCCGACCGCTTGCGGCGCGCCGTCGCCGGTGCCGGGCAGTCCTGAGTTCAGGTGCATGCTATGCTGACGTCTTGAGGTGAGAGATTTCATGTTCAGCCAGAATTTTCGTTTCCTGCCCGCGCCGTTTGTTCTCGGTGACCAGTTGCTCGACAGTCAGCACGAAGGGCTGTTCGAGTGTCTGGATGCATTGAAGAAACTGTCTGACGATGTGTCCGGCTACAAGTGCAATGAAATCATGTCGGAGCTGACCGGGAAAATGGCCCAGCACTTCGACTACGAAGAAGCCCTGATGAAAAAGATCGGCCTGCAGGGCGAATTGTTCGATCAGCATGTTGCTGCCCATACCGAGATCATGAACGAGATGTCCCTGATTCACCTGACCTCGATCTCGGACGGCTATGGTGCCGCCGAGGCCCTGGCGCCCAAGGTTTCCGGCTGGGTGCTGCAGCACATGATGAAGTTCGATCTGCTGCTGAAACCGCTGATCGAGGATGCGCAGCAGCGGCGCTGAACGCTGGTTTTGTCCGGGTAGTGAATGTCCGCCGCGAGCGGACATTTTTGTTTTCGCATCTGCGAAAAAAACGAGAGCTTGCAAGCTCCCGGATGGTGGAGACGGGCGGGATCGAACCGCCGACCTATTGATTGCGAACCAATCGCTCTCCCAACTGAGCTACGCCCCCATGCCGCTTATTCTAGCGGCTTAGGATGCGGACGGGAATAGCTGAAAAATGTGCACTTGCAGCATTTTTTGTCACTTAGGGTTTTCCCTCGCCCCCCTTGTCAAGCCCGCCGCTTCTACGAATACTGCAAGCGGGCGTCAGGAACAATAAAAGCAGCTTGCCGCCTGCTGCCGTTGCGCTTGCCGCCGCGGCCAAAAACAACAGACCAATGGAGTCGAGACATGACACTTTCTACCAAGGTGCGTACGCACAAGCTATCTTCCAATGCCACCCTGTGTACCTCGGGTTACAACCAGGTCGGCGCCGATTCGCCGGCGATCGAGGCGATGACCGATTTCTCCCGCGTGCATGCGGTCACGATCAGCGCCGCGGCCTCCCTGCCGGAAGCCAATGCCATGATGATCTCGCGTGGCGTCCGCCTGTTGATGGTGGTCAGTGCCGATGAAGAGGTGCTGGGACTGATCACCGCCCGCGACATCCTCGGTGAACGGCCGTTGCAACTGGCCCAGGCCCGCAATGGCAAGCGCGATGATCTGACGGTCCGTGACCTGATGTGCCCGCTCGCCAACATCGACACGCTCTATCTCAACGAAGTGATGCACGCCCGCGTCATCGACATTCTCAATGCCCTGAAAAATCAGGGCCGGCAGCACATCATGGTGGAAGACGTCGATCCGGCAACCGGTCTGCCGCGCGTGCGCGGCATCTTCTCGGCGACCCAGATCGGTCGCCTGCTCGGCGTGCCGGTCCTTGGTTTCGAGCTGGCCTCGACCTTTGCCGAAATCGAAGCCGCGCTCGCCAACTGATCACGACCAGATGACTACCCGGGAAGAGCTTCAATTACTGGCCAACCAGTCGCTGTTGGCGCATTTTGCCGATGTCTGTGCCGGTGTGGTGATTGTCGATGCCAGCGCCAACGTGGTCTGGATGAACGATCACTACCCGCGCCGCCTGCATATCGCCGACCCGGCGGCGATGATCGGGCAGCCGGTCGAGAAGATCATCCCGAACAGCCAGATGCGCCAGGTGGTTGAGTGTGGTCGGCCGATCATGCTCGATGTCATGGATTTCGAGGGTGACTCCTTTGTCGTCACCCGTCTGCCGCTGCGCAATGCAGAGGGCACCGTCGTTGGCGGGGTCGGCTTCATGATTTTTGACGACCTGCGTCATCTGGCGCCGGTGGTCAGCCGCTACCAGAAACTGCGTCTGGACCTGGCCGAGGCCGAGCGCAAGCTGGCCGACGCCCGGCGCACCAAATACACCTTTTCCAGCTTCATCGGTGCCGGGCCGGCCTGCAGCAGTCTCAAGCAGGCCGCCCGGCGGGCATCGCGGACTTCTTCGTCGGTGCTGATTCTCGGCGAAACCGGTACCGGCAAGGAATTGCTGGCGCAGGCGGTGCATGCCGCCAGTCCGCGCGCCAACGGCCCCTTCGTGGCGGTCAACATTGCCGCCGTGCCGGAAAACCTGCTTGAAGCCGAATTCTTCGGCGTGGCACCGGGGGCGTTTACCGGTGCCGAGCGGCGCGGTCGTGATGGCAAGTTCAAGCTGGCCGATGGCGGGACGCTGTTTCTCGACGAAATCGGCGACATGTCGCTGGCGCTCCAGGCCAAGTTGTTGCGTGCCCTGCAGGAGCGCGAGTTCGAGCCGGTCGGGTCGAACAAGCTGATTGCGGTCGATGTCCGCATCATCGCCGCGACCAGCCGCAATCTGGAAGAAATGGTTGCCGCCGGCAGCTTCCGCGCCGATCTCTATTACCGGCTGAATGTCATCCTGCTGCGCACGCCGGCCCTGCGTGACCGGCCGGAAGACATGGCCTTGCTGGCTGAACATCTGATCGAGTCGATCTGCCGCCTGCAGGGCATGGCTCCGCATGGGATCAGCCTGGCGGCGCTGAATCGCTTGCAACAGCACGACTGGCCGGGCAATGTCCGGGAACTGGCCAACGTTCTCGAACGGGCGCTGCTGATGAGCGATGGCGATGTGCTGGAGGCCGAGGATCTTGACCTGGTCATGCCGAAACCGAAAGCGCCAGCGAGTTTCACCGGTGCCAACGTGATCGGCATCGCCGAGGCGGTGGCCAGCGCCGAACGTGCCGCGATTCTTGCCGCCTTGCGCAACAGCCATGGCAACAAGGTCCAGGCGGCCCGCCTGCTGGGCATTTCGCGTGCCGCACTTTACGAGAAGATCGCCATACTGGGTGTGGACGCGCACGCAGCTTGAGCTGTCCGTCATTGCGGACACAATGTCCGGACCGGCTGACAGAAGCGGAAAGCGGCCGGCGCCAGGAAAGTGGTGATATTCAGCCGATTCAATGACTTGAACATCCTGGCATGGGCCGTGCACTGAGGGTTGCTCCGCAATAAAATCCAATGGAGACAACAGTGGACTTCCTGATCGTTCTGGCCGCCCTGGCCTGCCTGATGCTCGTCGCCTATCGCGGCTACAGCGTCATACTTTTTGCTCCCATCTGCGCCCTCGGCGCCGTTCTGCTGATCGACCCCAGCCTCGTGGCGCCGATGTTCACCGGCCTGTTCATGGACAAGATGGTCGGTTTCGTGAAGAACTTCTTCCCGGTCTTCCTGCTTGGTGCGGTGTTCGGCAAGGTGATCGAGCTGTCCGGTTTCTCGAAGGCGATTGTCGCCTCGGTGATCAATCTGATCGGGCGGGAACGGGCGATGCTCGCCATCGTCGTCGTCTGCGGCCTGCTGACCTATGGCGGCGTCTCGCTGTTCGTCGTGGTCTTCGCGGTCTATCCGTTTGCCGCCGAAATGTTCCGTCAGGGCGGCATTCCGAAGCGCCTGATCCCGGGCACGATTGCGCTCGGCGCCTTCACCTTCACGATGGATTCCCTGCCCGGTACGCCGCAGATCCAGAACATCATCCCGACCACTTTCTTCAAGACCGATATCTACGCCGCGCCGTGGCTGGGCACGATAGGCGCGCTGTTCATCCTGGTTTGCGGCATTTCCTATCTTGAATGGTGTCGCCGGCGTGCGGCTGCCGCCGGTGAAGGTTACGGCGACGGTCACAGCAATGAGCCGGAGGCCTTCGAGCACGAAAAGCTGGTTCACCCGCTGATCGCCATCCTGCCGCTGGTCATGGTCGGGGTCATGAACAAGGTGTTCACCAATGCCATCCCGCTACTCTATGGCGAGAAGGTTTCCTTCATTCCGGCGGTGATCGGCAAGGCGGCGCCGGTGGTGCAGCAAACCAAGGCCGTGGCCGCCATCTGGGCCGTTGAAGGCGCCCTGCTGGTCGGTATTGCCACCGTCTTCATCTTCGGCTGGCGCGCCGTGTCCGCCAAGTTTGCCGAAGGCAGCAAGAACGCCATCGGCGGCGCCCTGCTTGCCACCATGAATACCGCTTCCGAGTATGGCTTTGGCGCCGTGATCGCCGCACTGCCGGGCTTCCTGGTGGTCGCCAATGCGCTGGGTTCGATTCCGAATCCGCTGATCAACGAAGCCATCACCGTCACCGCGCTGGCCGGCATCACCGGTTCCGCTTCCGGCGGTATGGGCATCGCACTGGCGGCAATGGCCGATACCTTCATCGCCAATGCCCAGGCGGCGGGCATTCCGCTTGAAGTCTTCCACCGGGTAGCCTCGATGGCTTCCGGCGGCATGGACACGCTGCCGCACAACGGCGCCGTCATCACGCTGCTGGCGGTGACCGGCCTGACCCATCGCCAGTCGTACAAGGACATCTTCGCCATCACCTGCATCAAGACGCTGGCCGTCTTCGTGGTGATTGCAGTGTTCTACATGACTGGTATTGTCTGATCAGCGATAAAAACAAATAGCGAGGAGATTGATCATGGCCCTTTCCCGTCACCCGATGGCGAGTTCATTGCGTGCTTCCGATACCGGCAAGGTGGTATCGGCCGCCGACGCCGTTCGTCTGATCAAGGATGGCGATACCGTTGCCACCGGCGGTTTCGTCGGCATCGGTTTTGCCGAGAACATTGCAGTGGCCCTCGAGGAGCGTTTCCTCGAGGCCGCCGAGCGCGACATCCACGGCCTCGGCAGCCCGCGCAACCTGACGCTGGTCTACGCGGCCGGGCAGGGTGACGGCAAGGAGCGCGGCCTCAATCACCTCGGCCACGACGGCCTGGTGGCGCGGGTGATCGGCGGCCACTGGGGCCTGGTGCCGAAGTTGCAGCAACTGGCCGTGGCCAATCGCATCGAGGCCTACAACCTGCCGCAGGGTGTGATCGCACATCTCTTTCGCGACATTGCGGCCGGCAAGCCGGGCTCGATCACCAGCGTCGGCCTCGGCACCTTCGTCGATCCGCGTTTCGGCGGCGGCAAGCTCAATGAAAAGACCACGGCCGACCTCGTCCGCCTGATGGAAATCGACGGCGAGGAATACCTGTTCTACAAGGCCTTCCCGATCAACGTCGGCATCATCCGCGGCACGACGGCCGATCCGGACGGCAACATCACCATGGAGAAGGAAGCGCTGACCCTGGAAGCGCAGGCGATCGCGATGGCGGCGCGCAATTCGGGCGGTCTGGTCATCGCCCAGGTCGAGCGCATCGCCGAGCGCGGCACACTCAATCCGCGTCAGGTGAAGATTCCCGGCATCCTGGTCGACTGCGTCGTGGTTGCCGAAAAGCCGGAATATCACATGCAGACCTTCAGCGAGCCGTACAGCGCGGCCTTTGCCGGCGAACTCAAGGTGCCGATGTCAGCAATTCCCGCGATGCCGATGAGCGAGCGCAAGATCATCGCACGCCGTGCGGCGCTCGAGCTGACGGCGAACGCCGTGGTCAATCTCGGCATCGGCATGCCGGAAGGTGTCGCCAGCGTCGCCGCCGAGGAACAGGTCATCGACCTGCTCACCTTGACCGCCGAGCCCGGCGTGATCGGCGGCGTGCCAGCCGGCGGCCTGAGTTTCGGCGCGGCGACCAATGCCCAGGCGATCATCGACCAGCCCAGCCAGTTTGACTTCTACGACGGCGGCGGTCTCGACATCGCCTTCCTCGGCCTGGCCCAGGCCGACAAGGAAGGCAATCTCAATGTCTCGAAATTCGGCCCGCGCCTGGCCGGTGCCGGCGGTTTCATCAACATCTCGCAGAAAGCCAAGAAAGTCGTCTTCGTCGGCACCTTTACCGCCGGCAATCTCGACGTAGCGGTCAACGCCGGAAAACTGGCCATTTTGCAGGACGGTGCCTCGGTCAAGTTCGTCGATGAAGTCGAGCACCGCACCTTCAGCGGTTCGCAGGCGGCCAAGGTCGGCAAGAGCGTGCTCTACATCACCGAGCGCTGCGTCTTCCGCCTGACCGCGGCCGGTCTCGAACTGATCGAGATCGCGCCCGGCGTCGATCTGCAGAAGGACATCCTTGACCGCATGGACTTCCAGCCGCTGATGCCGCAGCCGCCCGCCTTGATGGATGCGCGCATCTTCACCGAGGAACTGATGAGCCTGCGCCCGGACATGCTGGAGCGGCCGCTCGCCGAGCGTCTTTCCTACGATGCCGCGCAGAACCTCTTTTTCGTCGATTTCGCCGGCCTGTCGGTACGCAGTGCAACCGACATCGCGCGCATTCTCGAGGCAGTCGAGGCGCACCTCGCGCCGCTCGGCCACAAGGTCAACGCCATCGTCAATTACGACCGCTTTTCCATCGCGCCCGAACTGATCGACGACTACATCGCCGTGGTCAAGGGCATCATGGCGCGCCACTACCATCACGTCACGCGCTACACGGCGAGTTCCTTCATGCGCCTGAAACTGGGCGAAGCGCTGGCGCGCCAGCAGATCACGCCGCATCTCTACGAAAGCGCCGACGAGGCGCAGGGGCAGCTCGGCGCGCATTGAATCCGGCGGTGCGGCCGCCGGCGATGACATTGGCGAGGGGCAAGGTATCATTCGCCAATTCTTGGCGGTCGACACAGGTTTTTCTATGAAATTCATCTCCACGGGCCCGCTTGCCGGGCGCAAGACGCGCATTGCCCTTGCCCTGGCGGCGCTGCTTGCGCTCGGCGTTTTTGTCTTTTCCGGTGCCGGCGAGGCACCGCCGGCCGAGTCGGCCAAGCCCGCGGCTGCCGCCCGTCCGGCCCTGACCGTCAGCCTGATCACGCCGCAGAGCGAGGACTGGGCGCAGGTGCTGCCCGCCAACGGCAATGTGCTGGCCTGGCAGGAAGCGGTGATCGGCCCCGAACTGAGCAATTACCGGATCACCGAAGTGGCCGCCCAGGTTGGCGACAAGGTCAAAAAGGGCCAGGTCCTGGCACGCATCGCCAGCGACACCGTGGCCAGCGAACTGGCCGAAGCCAAGGCCGCCGTAGCCGAGCTGGCCGCGACGGCAGCCGAAGCCAAGGGCAATAGCGAGCGGGCGACCGAGCTGAAAGCCAAGGGTTTCTACAGCACGCAACTCAATACCCAGTACCAGACGGCCGAACACACCGCGCAAGCACGTCTCGCCGCAGCGCAGGCGCGCCTGCAGGCGGCCGAAGTGCGCATGAGCAAGACGGTCGTGCTGGCCAGCGACGACGGCGTGATCTCGGCCCGTTCGGCCGTGGTCGGCTCGCTGACCCAGGCCGGGCAGGAACTGTTCCGCCTGATCCGCGGCAGTCGTCTCGAATGGCGCGCCGAAGTGCCGGCCGCCGATCTGGCGCGCGTCAAGCCGGGCGCCGTTGCGGCGCTGGTCAATCCGAACGGCGAGCGCGTTGTCGGCAAGGTGCGCGCCGTGGCGCCCAGCGTCGATCCGCAGACGCGCAACGGTCTGGTCTATGTTGATTTGCCGACCGACGCGCCGATCAAGGCCGGCATGTTTGCGCGCGGCGAGTTCGAACTCGGGCGCAGCCCGGCCTTGACCGTGCCGCAGGGCGCTGTCGTGCTGCGCGAAGGTTTTGCCTACGTCTTCCGTCTCGAAAACGCGACGGCGGACGGCGGTCGTGTCGCGCAGACCAAGGTCGGCATCGGTCGCCGTTTGGGCGAGCGTCTGGAAATCACCTCCGGCCTCGCGTCGACCGCCCAGATCGTCGAGAACGGCGCCGGCTTCCTGGCCGACGGCGATGCGGTCAAGGTCGGGGCGGGCGGCAAGCCGCAATGAACGTTTCCGCCTGGTCGATCCGGAACCCGACCCCGGCCATCCTGCTCTTCATCATGCTGACGCTGTTCGGCGTCATGGCCTTCAAGGCGATGAAGGTGCAGCAATTCATGGACGTCGATCTGCCCACCGTGACGGTGACTGCTTCGCTGCCCGGCGCGGCGCCGGCGCAGATGGAAACCGAAGTGGCGCGCAAGATCGAAAATTCGGTGGCGACGCTGCAGGGCATCAAGCACATCTACACCAAGGTGCAGGACGGCGTCACCGTCGTTACCGTCGAGTTCCGCCTCGAAAAGGCGACGCAGGATGCGGTCGACGACGTGCGCGATGCCGTTTCGCGCATCCGCTCCGACCTGCCCGGCGACCTCAAGGACCCGGTGATCGCCAAGGTCGACCTGGCCGGCAGCCCTATCCTGACCTATACCGTCGCGTCGAGCCGGATGGACGACGAGGCGCTGTCGTGGTTCGTCGACAACACCGTCACCAAGTCCGTGCTCAGCGTGCGCGGCGTCGGCTCGGTGGCGCGTGTCGGCGGTGTGACGCGCGAAATTCGCGTCGAACTCGACCCGGCCCGCCTGCTCGCGCTCAACGCCACGGCTTCCGACATTTCGCGCCAGTTGCGCAAGATCCAGCAGGAAGCCTCGGGCGGCAAGGCCGACGTCGGCGGCATCGAGCAATCGGTGCGCACCATCGCCACCGTCGCCACGGCGAGCGAGCTGGCGGCGATGGACATCCTGCTCTCGGACGGGCATCGCGTGCGTCTCGACCAGGTCGCGACGGTCAGCGACACGGTCGGTGAAAAACGCTCGGCGGCGCTCCTCAACGGCAAGCCGGTAGTCGGCTTCGAAATCGTGCGCAGCCGCGGCGCCGGCGAGGTCGAACTGGCCGACAACGTGCGTGCCACGCTGGCCAAACTGCGCCTGGAACACCCGGACATCGAGATCACCGAAGCCTTCAATTTCGTCGATCCGGTCGAGGAAAATTTCGAAGGCTCGATGTCGCTGCTGATTGAAGGCGCCATCCTCGCCGTGATCGTCGTCTGGCTCTTCCTGCGCGACTGGCGCGCCACCTTCGTCTCGGCGACGGCACTGCCGCTGTCGATCATCCCGGCCTTCGCGGTGATGCACCTGATGGGCTTCACGCTCAATGTCGTGACCCTGCTCTCGATGTCGCTGGTGGTCGGCATCCTGGTCGACGACGCCATCGTCGAGATCGAGAACATCATGCGCCACCTGCGCATGGGCAAGACGCCGTTTGCGGCGGCGATGGAAGCGGCCGACGAAATCGGCCTGGCGGTGATCGCCACCACTTTCACGCTGATCGCGGTCTTTTTGCCGACCGCCTTCATGAGCGGCGTCGCCGGCAAATTCTTCGTCCAGTTCGGGTGGACCGCGGCGATTGCGGTGTTTTTCTCGCTCGTCGTCGCCCGCCTGCTGACGCCGATGATGGCGGCCTACATCCTCAAGCCGCTCGCGCATGCGGATCACGAACCGCGCTGGCTGACGATCTACGGCGGCTGGGCCGCCTGGTGCCTGAAGCATCGCCTGCTGACGATGGCGGCAACCGTCGTTTTCTTTGTTGGCTCCTTCGCGCTGGTGCCGTTCTTGCCGACCGGCTTCCTGCCGCCTGACGACCTGTCGCAGACGCAGGTCTACATCTCGCTGCCGCCCGGCAGCACCTTCCCGGAAACCCTGGCTGCCGCCGAGCAGGCGCGCGCCATCGTCGAGCAGAACAAGCACGTCCGGATGGTCTATACCGCCATCGGCGGCGGTGCGGCCGGCAGCGACCCGTTTGCGCCGCGCGGTGCCAACGAGGTGCGCAAGGCAACGCTGACCATCAACCTGACGCCACGCAAGGAACGCGGCGGCGTCACCAAGCAGGACGTCGAGGCCGATTTCCGCGCCCGTCTGGCGGCGATTCCCGGCGTCCAGCTCAAGGTCGGTTTCGGCGGCTCGAACGAAAAGTACGTGCTCGTGCTGGCCAGCGAAAACGGCCCGGTGCTCTCCGCCCACGCCCGCCTCGTCGAGCGTGACCTGCGCAGCATTCCCGGCATCGGCAACGTGACCTCGACGGCCAGCCTGGTGCGGCCGGAACTGGTCATTCGCCCCGACTTCGCGCGCGCCGCCGATCTCGGCGTGACCTCGGCGGCCATTGCCGACACGCTGCGCATCGCCACTGCCGGCGACTACGACCAGGGTCTTGCCAAACTCAACCTGGCGCAGCGCCAGGTGCCCATCATCGTCAAGTTGCCGCCCGCGGCGCGCCAGGATTTGAGCCTTCTCGAGAGGTTGACCGTACCGGGCAAGTACGGCCCGGTGATGATCGCCAATGTCGCGACCCTGAGCATTGCTGGCGGCCCGGCCGAGATCGACCGCTACGACCGCCTGCGCAACATCAATTTCGAGATCGAGCTGAACGGTCAACCGCTCGGCGAAGTCGAAAAAGCGGCGCTCGCCATGCCCAGCCTGAGCAAGCTGCCGCCCGGCGTGATCCAGACCACGGTCGGCGACGCCGAAGCGATGGGCGAACTGTTTGCCAGCTTCGCGCTGGCCATGGCGACCGGCGTGCTCTGCATCTACATCGTGCTGGTGCTGCTGTTCAAGGATTTCGTGCAGCCGGTGACCATCCTGGCGGCGCTCATCCTCTCCGTGCCGGGCGCCTTCCTGGCGCTCTTCCTGTCGCACACGGCGCTCTCGATGCCGTCGATGATCGGCCTGATCATGCTGATGGGCATCGCCACCAAGAACTCCATCCTGCTCATCGACTACGTCATCCTCGCCCGCCGCGAACACGGCCTCGACCGCTGGAGCGCGCTGCTCGACGCCTGCCGCAAGCGGGCGCGGCCGATCATCATGACCACCATCGCAATGGGCGCCGGCATGATGCCGATCGCGCTCGGCATCGGCACCGACCCCAGCTTCCGCGCCCCGATGGCTATCGTCGTCATCGGCGGCCTGATCACCTCGACCTTTTTAAGCCTGCTGGTGATTCCGGTGGTGTTTACGTATATCGATGACCTGATCGGCAAGGTCAGGGGCGGGTTGGGGATGAAGGGGCATTGAGGGCCTTGATGAACATCGCTTTCTCCGTCTCCAGTTCAAAGCAAATTGCTCATGTCGAGGTCTTTTTTGTGGAGACAAAAAAGAATTGCCCAGCCGAATTTCTGCCTCTACAATAAATCAAGTGAATACATTTGATCCGGACAAGGATGCAAGCAACAAGGCAAAGCATGGCGTCTCACTTGCTGACGCCGGGCTGATTGACTGGGATGCTGCTCTGGTCTGGGCGGATGACCGCAAGGAGTATGGTGAGACGCGTCTGGTTGCTCTCGCGCCGATTGATGACAGGTTGTTCTGCTGCGTCTATGTCGAGCGCGATGGCCAGAGGCGAATCATCAGCCTGCGAAAGGCGAACAAGCGAGAGGTGATGTTTTATGTTGAAAACGATTAAAACCAGATCAGGGCGCGTCCTTGCGCTGCCTTCCGATGACGAGGATGCAGCAATCACAGCAGCCGCTCTGGGCGACCCGGACAATCAGCCATTGACTGCCGAGCAGCTTGGTCAATTCAAGCGCCGTGGCCGTCCGGTCGGGAGCAACAAGGCCAAGGTCAATCTGCGGATAGACGTGGACATTCTGGAAGCGTTCAAGTCCGGCGGCGATGGCTGGCAAACCAGGATTAATGCTGCTTTGCGTGATTGGGTACTGCATCACTGATAGCCGGTCGTTTGCGTATATGAACGCGTAGACGTTATCAGGCGGGAAGCGGCCAACTACGGTCGTAGATCACTTTGGCCAAAGCGGACAATCAGTTGTGTAGCCGCTATGCATTCGGCGTTGATGGCTCGGCTGCTACTGAAAACGTGAGCCTGGCCCCTTTAATTCGGAAATTTTCAATGCGCAAAACACCAATGCCATTTGGATCGTATTATCATTGCATGCGTGGGCAAGAAGTCTAATGGCATCAAGTACAAATCAGGCTGTTACGGTGAGTTGGCACGTTCTGCATTTTTTAGAATCCTGCCTATGAAAAATAAATAATTTTTGCATTCTAATTTGCATTATTAGAGGGGTTGTAAATGAATGATTTGAAGCATCTAGCAGATCAAATTCGAGCTTCTTATAAATTTGTAAGAGCGCCATCCGAGGAAGAGGTTCGGCGAATATTGGTGCGTGTATCTGATTTAATTAATTCTGGTAAGGCGATAAATGACCAGATACTCTATGAGATTATTGTTAGCTGCCTTAAGGATCGGCGTCATTTTGTTCTCGATTCGCTTGATATGAGTCCTACTATTAGCGTGCTGAAACAGATTATTTCTGCGGCTGGTCAAAAGAGTAAATGAATAGTTCAGAATTTGAAGATCTGAGTAGACTGCTTTCAGAGGAAAAAAATGATTTTCACAATCATCTTGCGAATCTCCTTTCCGGAGGGGTTTTTGGCATGGCAGAAGTGAATTCTATCCATCTGGCAGGCTGTAATTTTTTTTCGAATTTTGAAAAATTTCTAGTTAAGTGTTCCTCTTCTGGTTTGACGTCAGAGCAACTAGTGGATGTAACTGATAGCACAAGAAATGTACTCGAAGGCGGGATTGATTTTTGGGAGACAATAAAATCCTTAGCCAAAAATCATGAGCAACAAGTTATTCCTTCTGCAACATTTCTCGCTACCGCCCAAAAGGTTTTGGTTGGTTCTAATCGAATGCTGGCGAAGGAAATGAAAGATAAGTATTTAGAAGTTGGGTTGCCAGTTTATGGGTTTATGTCAAGGGGAATTAGATTGAAAGAGAAAAAAATTGATTGGGTTTCTGTGGTTGGCGGTGGGGTTTTGCTCATGCTCTCTATTGCGATAGGGTTTTATTTGCGCGTCGTTGATGGTGTTCAATATTTGATTGCTCGCATTGTTGTATCACTTGCAGCTGGTTTGATTTTGACTGGTTTTACAAAAAACCAAATAAAAATTGACTACAAACTAAAAGGCACATTGATTACTGCGATGGGGTCTGCGGCAATATTTTTGCTGACTTATTTAATCAATCCGGCAGAGGTTCCAAAGTTCGATGTTCCGTCTGTGGAAAAAATTTCAAAAGATATTCCAAAATAAAATAGGGGGCCTTGGTTCACCATTTCCAAGCCGCTTCACTATTGAGCCGGCCCAAATAATTTTGGGTGCTCAGCAGATCCAGACCTAGGCAACTTTGGGTGCCTTTTCCCTTTCCGGACAACCCTCTTTCTCCCCGCGTACTAAGCGCCGGTAGCGAACCCGGTTACTATCCGCCTTCGCCAAAAAGAAAGTAGCCCGCCAGGAATGCAGACCGAAGTCAAAGAGAAGCCCGTTTACGCCGTTGCGGCGTCCGTCCAGTTGCCGCACGTCAGCGACATCGAATTCGAGGCCTCGCTGGCCGAGTTGCGGGAGTTGGCCAAGACGCTGGGCTACACCGTCGTGCGCACCTTCATCCAGAAGCGGGCGAGTTTCGATACGACGGGTTATCTCGGTATCGGCAAGCGCCAGGAAATCGAGCATTACGCGGCGCACGAAGCCGAGTGCGAGATCGAGGCCATTCTCGTCGATCATGAAATCTCGCCGTCGCAGGCGCGCAACCTGGAGAAGGAAACCGGCTGCGGCGTCATGGACCGCACCATGGTCATCCTTGAGATTTTCCACAACAACGCGCGTTCGCGTGCCGCCAAGGCGCAGGTCGAAATCGCCCGTCTCGGCTACATGGCGCCGCGCCTGCGCGAAGCCGCCAAGCTGGCCGGGCCGCAGGGCCGGCAGCGTAGCGGGGTCGGCGGCCGTGGGGCCGGCGAATCGCATACCGAACTCGACCGGCGCAAGATCCGCGACCGCATCGCCGAATTGCAGCTCGAAATCGTCGCCATGGAAGCCGAGCGCAAGACGCAGCGCGCCCGTCGCCACGAACGCCAGGGCCTGGCCAGCGTTGCGCTGGTCGGCTACACCAATGCCGGCAAATCGACCCTGATGCGGGCGTTGACCGGTAGCGAAGTGCTGGTCGCCAACAAGCTGTTCGCGACGCTCGACACCACGGTGCGCACCCTGCATCCGGAAAGCGTGCCGCGCGTTCTGGTCAGCGACACCGTCGGCTTCATCAAGAACCTGCCGCACGGCCTCGTCGCGTCCTTCAAGTCGACGCTGGACGAAGCGCTCGATGCCGGCCTGCTGCTGCATGTCATCGACGCCAGCGACCCCGGTTTCGAGCGCCAGCTCGAAGTCACCGACCATGTGTTGGCCGAAATCGAGGCCGACGCGCTGCCGCGCCTGCGCATCTTCAACAAGATCGACCACGTCGGCGATGCTGCCGCCCAGGCCGAGTGCGAGGCCGAACTGCGCACGCGCTACCCGGGCTGCATCGTGATGAGCGCGCGCCGGCCGGAAGAGGTCGCGCAACTACGCCTGGCCATCATCGCCTTCTTCCAGAAGGACCTGGTCGAAGCCGAACTCTTCCTGCCCTGGTCGGCACAGCAACTGCGCAAGGACATCTACGCCGCCTGCGAAGTGCTCGGTGAAAGCGCCGACGAAGCCGGTGCCTTGTTCAAGGTGCGCGGCGAGCCGGCCGCCATCGAACGTCTGCGCGAAGCATTTTCGGGTATTTCCGGCGGTTGACCGCTGGCGGCAGGGCAAAACCGTTTTGCCCTGCCCGTCTCCTTAACACTCGCTCCACAGCCGCATGGAATTCATCGATCCCCGCAGTTTCCTGTTCACCGCCAGCCTGCTCGGCCTGCTCTGCGCCATGGTGCTCGCCGTCCAGGCGCGCAGCTTTCCCGGTGAAATCGAAGGATTGGGCGACTGGGCGAAAGCGGTCGCGCTGATCGCCTGCGGCTCGGGTCTGGCCTGCCTGCGCGGCAACCTGCCGAGTTTCTTCACCGTGGTTGTCGCCAGCGCCATGTTCCTGTTCGGGCAACTGCTGCTGATCGTCGGCCTGCGCCGCTACAGCGGGCGTGCCATCCACTGGCGGCCGGCGCTCGATATTCTCGGTGCGCTGGTCCTGGTCATCATCTGGCTGACCTACGGCTCGCAGCATTACCAGGGGCGGCTGTTCGTCATGGCCCTGGCCCACATCGTCTTCTCTGCGGTCGGCGCCTTCCTCGCCTGGCGCGCGCCGCCGCAGGGCTTCGGCAGCCGCTTCCTGAGCGGCTTCTTCCTGCTCGGCCTGCTCGTCGCGCTGTACCGCATCGCGACGCTGCCCGCCGTCGTCGACCTGACCGACGACATCTTCGACCACAGCCTGATCCAGCAGGTCTATCTCGGCTTCTTCTCGCTCGGCGTGCTCGGCCTGTCGATCGGCCTGATCCTGCTCGCCAACGAGCGCCTGCGCGTCGAACTCGAATTCATGGCGACGCGCGACCCGATGACCGGCGCCCTCAACCGGCGCGCCTTCTTCAGCCGCGCCGAACTGGAATGGGCGCGCGGCAAGCGCTCGCGCCAGCCGCTCGCGGCGATCGCTTCCGACATCGATTTCTTCAAGAAGGTGAACGACACGCACGGCCACCATGTCGGTGACCTGGTGATCAAGGACTTCTGCCAGCGCACCGGCGAGATGCTGCGCATCCCCGACGTGCTGGCCCGCTTCGGCGGCGAGGAATTCGTCATCCTGCTGCCCGACACCGGCCTTGCCGAAGCGCGCCAGGTGGCCGAACGCATCCGCAAGGAAATCCAGAAACGGCCGAACAAGAGCCTGCCCGCCTATACCGTCAGCCTCGGCGTCGCGGTCAGCTCGGGCGCGCCGGGCCAGCCGGCGAGTATCGAGGCGCTGCTTGCGGTGGCCGACGAGAAGCTCTACCAGGCGAAGGAGAGCGGGCGCAACCGGGTGGTGGGCTAGGGCGATTTGACCGCGCGAGCGTCGGTGTCTGGCGAATCATCGCTGGCCCTTGACTGTGTTTCACCGCTCGCAAGCCGCGCTCATGCTTCTGCTGCCAGGTGTTAATTTAGGTAAATCCGTCGCGGGCAGGTGGGCGGGAAAACGCAGCTGATCCGCTGTCCTGGAAACTGCCGCGAATGCCCGATCGGCCGCCTGCTGCGGCATCTTGTATCGGTTGCGAGCCCGGTCCGGGGGGGCGGTCGGTCTGCCGGAATCACCTTGCGGTCCGGCTTTCGACCGGAGATGTTCGCCCGCCGGCTTTCCTCTCTGGCCGGGCAATACGGTAATATCGGCGCCCACGTCGGGGGCGATGCGATTTGCCCCCCGCGTCTGACCTCAAACGAACCCAACTCATCGATGCCTGCCGCGACATGATCCAGCAATTTGCGACCGCCTTTCGCGGCCTGGCGCCGTTTCTGCGCCTGAACCTCGCCGGCGGCGACCTGCGTCCGATTGCACAGGCCTTGCTGGCGCAGGCCAACGACGAGCAGGACAACGCGCCTCTGTGGATGAATCTGGCGACCGTCTTTTTTGCCATTGGCCAGCGCGAAACCGGTCTGGCGATCCAGGCGCAGGCGCTGCTGATGCGTCAGACCTACTTGCTGCCTGCCGTCCGGCAGCCGGCCCGCTTGCGTTTGCTGTTGCTGATGGTGGCGGGCGACATCGCCGCAAACACGCCACTCGACTGCCTGCTCGAAGATTGCGACATTGACCTGATCTGCCATTACGCGACGCCGGAGCAGCCCTTGCCGGCCGAGCTGCCGGCGCACGATGCGGTGCTGGTGGCGATCGGCGAGGGGGCGGAGAACCTGGCCGTGCTGAAACTGCTGGCTGCCCGCTTGCGCAACTGGTTCCGGCCGGTGATCAATGCGCCGGAACATATCCCGAATACCGAGCGCCGCACGGCCAGCGATCTGCTGCAGGGCGTTCCCGGTCTGCTCATGCCGCCGACCCGCGCAGTCAGCCGCGATTTCCTGCTTGGCCTGCGCGATGGTGCGGCCAGTCTGGCCGAGGTTTTTGCCGATTGCCGGTTGCCGATCATCCTGCGTCCGGTCGGCTCGCACGCCGGCCGCGATCTTGCGCGCATCGACGATCTGGCCGGTCTCCGCCGCTATCTTGCCGATGTGCCGGATGCCGGCTTTTATCTGTCACGTTTCATCGACTACAGCGATGCGAACGGGGTCTTCCGCAAGTTCCGGATCGCGCTCATCGACGGTCAGCCGTTTGCCTGTCACATGGGCATTTCGACGAACTGGATGATTCACTATCTGAATGCCGGCATGTACGAAGATGCCGCCAAGCGTGCCGAGGAAGAGGTTTTCATGAGCGCTTTCGCGGCCTTTGCCGCGCGGCATGGCGAGGCGCTCAAGGCGATCTGGCAGCGTTCGCAACTCGACTATCTGTGCATCGACTGTGCCGAAACAGCGGACGGCGCCTTGCTGGTCTTCGAGATCGGCCATGCCATGGTGGTTCACGCCATGGACCCGGTCGACCTCTTCCCCTACAAGCAGGAACACATGGGCAAGGTCAAACGCGCTTTCGAAAATTACCTGTACGGCCTGTACCGCGCCCGCCCGGCGTATGTCGCCTGAGACTGGACGATGGATCTGATGCCCGCGAACCCGCTGAACCGCCTGAATTTCTCCGGCGGTCCCGGCGTGCTGCCGGAGAGCGTCCTGCAGCAGGTGCAGGAGGCGATCATTGCCGTGCCCGGCGTCGGCTTGTCGATACTCGGCATCAGCCATCGTTCCGACTGGTTTGCCGCTGTGGTCGCCGAGCTGGAAAGCAACATCCTGAGCCTGATGGGCCTGGACACGAATTACCGCGTGCTCTTTTTGCAGGGCGGCGCGACGCAGCAGTTTTCCATGCTGCCGATGAGCTTGTTGGCCGGTGCCGAGCGGCCAGCAGATTACCTGCACACCGGCTACTGGAGCGGCAAGGCGCTGCCCGAAGCGCGCCGGGTCGGGCCGGTGCGGGTCGCCTGGAGCGGCGAGGCTTGCGGCTTTGCACAACTGCCGGGCGATGCCGAACTCGATCTGCAGCCGGATGCGCCCTATCTGCATTATGTTTCCAACGAAACCGTCGAAGGCCTGCAGTTCCATCGCGTGCTCGGCGACGACCGCGTGCCGCGCATCTGCGACATGTCGTCCGACTTTCTCTCGGCGCCCGGCGATTTCGGGCGTTTCGCGCTGATCTACGCGCATGCCCAGAAAAACATCGGGCCGGCCGGCGTCACCGTGGTCGTCCATCGCAAGGATCTGTTCGCGGCGGCGCCGGACAATCTGCCGGGCTTTCTCGACTACCGCGCGCAAGGCGCAGCGCACTCCATCCTCAATACGCCGCCGGTGTTTGCCATCTACGTCGTGCTGCTGATCAGCCGCTGGCTGCGCGACGAAATCGGCGGTCTGGCGGCGATGGACAGGATCAATCGCCGCAAGGCGGAACTGCTCTACGGTGCACTCGACGCCAGCGACGGTTTCTACCGCGGCCGGGCGGCAAGCGGTGATCGCTCGTTGATGAATGTCGCCTTCAATCTGCCGACCCCGGCCCTGGAAAACGCATTCGTCAGCGCCGCACTGGCCGCCGGTTTCTCCGGCCTGGCCGGGCATCGCAGCATCGGCGGTATCCGCGCCTCGCTCTACAACGGCCTGCAGTTGTCGGCAGTCGAGCAACTCGCCGGCTTCATGGCCGACTTCCGGGCGGCGCACCGCTAGCGGCTGGCGCCGGATTTATCCGGCGCAGTACAATCCGATCTCCTTGTCATCAACCGGTCAGGCGGCGCCAATGTTCAGAATCATCCAGGGCTTGTTTCTATTTTGCGTGTTCGCTTCCGGTCTTGCCCGGGCGACTCCCTTGCAGGACTGCAATGCATTGGCATCCGAGCTGAACAAGATGACGCCCATGCAGGTCGACAAGATCACCCTGTGGAAGACGACGGCCTGCCTGCCGCAAGGGCGCACTCCCGTGCTGACCTATTTCTACCTGCTTGATGTCGACCAGGGGCAGATCAGCCAGACGGCGCTCGATTCACTGCGCCCGGCGCAACTGGCGAGCTGGTGCACCAATCCGCAGCAGCGGCAGTTGATCAACCTGTACGACGTCCAGTATCAGTACAGCAGCCGCGACAGTACCTTCATCGGCAAGCTCGAGTACAGTGCCAAGCTGTGCAAGTAAGTTTCGCCTAGGGCGGGCCCGCTTTGTCCGGGCGCCCGAAAGTCAGCGTGTAGAACAGGTCGACCGCGTTATCGCTGCCGGCGCGGCCGATTACCGAGATCTGCCGGCTCAGGCTGATGGTCAGTTTGACGACGCTTTCCGCCTTGCCCAGCGCCTGTTCGTAGGAGAGCATGGCGTTCGATGACAGGCGTTTGCCGACGCTGAAAATCTGCGCGCCGGTGCTGGCCGTGCTGTCGAAGGTGCCGGCGGCGACGCGGCTGATCTGCTGGCGGCTGCCGTTGTCGCCGATCTGGCCGGTGCGCACGCCGAGTTCATCGAAACCGAAATTCTTCTTCAATTGCTGCACGACATTGCCGGCGTCGTTGCCGAGCAGGCCGCCGGCCGCCGAGAGCAGCACCGTCGCGTCGCCGGCGCCCATCTGTTCCGGGCCGTGGCCGAGGACCAGCCAGGCGAGCTTTTCCGAGTCGGGCAGTTCGGGGTCGGAGATCAGCTTGATGACCGGGCGCTGCGCCGTGCCGGTGATATGCACGCCGGGCTCGACGGACAGGCCCTGGCGCACGGCGCGCACGTCGAGCGCCGGATTGTCGGGCAGGCCCTGGAAGGTCAGGATGCCGCGCTCGATGGCGAGTTGCTGGCCGTAGGCTTCAAAGCGCCCGGCGCGCGTGCGGATGGTGCCGCTGGCGCGCGGCAGGTCGCGGCCGCTGGCGCGCAGGCGGATGTCGCCGGACAGCCGCGTGTTGAGGCCGGCGCCGGAGAACAGGAAGTTGTCGCCAAGCTCGGTGCTGACATCGAGATCGAGTTTTGGGCGCAGGCTGGTATTGGCTTTTTCCTGGCCGGCGCGGCGCACGACGACATCGTCGGAGAGGCGCGGTGCACCGCTGCGCGCCAGTTGCCAGTAGCCGGCATCGACCGCGAGCTTGCCTTTGGCACCGAGCGTGCCGTCCTGCCAGCTCAGGCGGCCGCTGCCGGAAACGCTGACCCACTGGTCGGGCAACTGCCAGGCGCCGAGGCGGTCGAGATGCACGTCGAGGAAGGCGTGCTCGGCACCGGCCGGACGGTCGACCTGCATTTCGCCGGTGATTTCAAGGCGGCCGGGCTTGGCGGTCAATGCAGCCAGATCGCCGCGCCCGGAGAGTTGCAGGGGGCGCGGTGCTGCTTGCAGCACGCTGTCGAAGCCGAGCTTGCCGACGCGCAGCAGGTTGTTGTCGAGATCGACGGCCAGCTCGCCGCGATTCAGGTTGAGGCCTTGTTCGGGCAGGCGCAGAGCCAGCTCGCTGCCGCGGAAACGGCCGCTGGCAACCGGTTTGTCGGGCGTGCCGGCGAGCTTGAGTTCGCCGCTGAAGCGCCCGGCGGTGCGCCATTGCTCGCCGATCAGTTCGCCCAGCCAGGCGAGGTCGGCGATTTCGCTATTCAACTTGCCCTGCCAGGCGGCCTGCCGGTTGAGCGCCCAGGCACCCTGCATGCCGGCGTTCAATTGGGCGTCGATCCGGCCGACGCGCGAGCCACGCGCCTGCAGGCTGGCGGCCAGTTGTTTCGCTTCGGCGCCGACATCCAGCGTCGCCTGCCAGTCGAGCGGTTCGCCGGCCAGCCTGGCCGGGCCGAGATGCCAGCGCTCGGCGGCGAGTTGCAGTGGCGCCGGCGCGACCAGGCGGACATTGCGCGCCGGGTCGGCGGCGAGCACGCTGGCCTGTTCGAGCTGGCCGCGCCAGGTCAGCGCGTCTTTGGTTTCGGGCAGGCCGCCGGCGAGTTCGAGCAGCAGGTGGTTCTTGCCGGCGAGGTCGGCGCTGGCGCTCAGGCGGTGTGCCAGCCGGTTGCCGTTGATCTGGATGCGCAATTGGCGGAGCAGGGCGGGGCGCTCCGGCGTTTCCAGCGTGCTGGCGGCGAGGTCGAGCTTGAGCGGGGCATTGGCGGCGCCGCCAGCCGTGGCGTCGAGTTTGAGGCCGCTGACCCGGACGCGGCCGGGCAGACCGAGGCGGGCGGCTTGCAGGCGGGCGGCGAGTTGCAGTTGCTGCGGCGTGCCGGCCAGTTCGAAGTGGCCGCTGGCGCCGCCGTCGATGCCATAGGGGCCGAGTTGCGGCGCGTCGAGCTCGACCTGCAGGCGATCGCCGGGGCGGCCGAAAGCGCCATGCGTGTCCAGGCGGTTGACGCCGGCCTGGAGGTGAATTTCCGCCAGCGGCACCTGCGGCCAGTCTATTTTGAGCTGGCCCTGGCCGGTCAGCGGCTGGCCGGCCCACAGTGAATCCCGGAGTTCGAAATGGCCGTCCACCTGCGGCCGCGGCTGCAGCTTGCCGCTCGCCGCAAAGCGCGCGTTGATGCGGGCCGGCGCGACTTGCGCGAAGCGGCTCGGGTCGAACTGTTCAAGTTCGCCATCGCCGCCGAAGGCCATGTCCTTGCCCAGCGCCAGCTTGCCGCGCGCCTTGAGGCGGGCCGGGCCACTGCTCAGTTCGAGGCTGGCCAGGTCGATTTCGCCGGCCGCCTGGCTGGCCGTGGCGCGCAGCGCGAAGCGCGTGTCCTTGAGGTCGAGTTGCAGGCTTTGCCGGTTGGCGTCGAGATTGGCTGAAATCGGGCCGTTCAGTTGCGTAGCCCGCAAGGCGGCGACCAGTTGCGCCGCGTCGAGCCGGCTCGCCTGCAACTCGAGGTGCAAGGTGCCGGCCTGCCAGCGGCCGCTGCCGTTCAACTCGCCCTTGCCGGGCAGCGTCGCATGCAGGGCGTCGAGGCGGGCAATTTCGTCCTGCCAGACGAGTCGACCGTCAAGTCGTTCGAGCGGCAGGCGCTGTCGGTCGAGCGGACCGGGAATGCGGTTGGCGAGCGAGAAGCGGCCGCCGATGCCGGCCGCGTCCGGCTTGAGATCGGCGCGCAGGGCAAAGCGGGCGCTCGGCGCGCCGGCCTGCCAGGCGGCCGGATCGAAGTCGTCGATGGCGATCTGGGCGCTGGCGAAGGCAGTTTTTCCGAACGGCGTCAGCACGGCGTCGGCGCGCCCGCTGATGCCGCTTTCGGCAACGGCGGCGAGGGCGATTTTTTCCAATGGGCCGCTCGCCTGCAGGCTGAGCGCCAGCGCGTGTTTTTCGAGCTGGCCGGTGATCGCGGCGCTGGCCTCGAGCGCGAAGGGCGCCGTGCCGGCGAGTTGGGCGTGGCCGCTCAGGGTCGCGTCGCCGAGCGTGGCGCGCAAGTCGTCGACGGCGTGCTTGCTGCCGTCGCTGTGCAGGCGGCCGGCAAGATCGCGCACCAACAGCAGGTTGCCGTATTCGAGGCGGGAAATGGCCGTTTTTTCGAGGTCGACCGATAGCGGCAGGCTGAGGTCGGTCGGCAGCGTCGGCGGCGTGCTGCTCGCGGCGCTGGTGATGTGCAGGCGTTCGATGCGCAGTTCGCCGATCCGCAGATGGCCGTGCAGCAGTTCGGCCGGCGACCAGTCAAGGTGCAGGCCGTCGATGTCGACTTGCAGGTCGGGGCTGGTCCAGCGCACCTGGCCGAGCGTGAGCGGGCCGAGCAGGCGGCCGCTGGCCTGTTCGATGTGCAATTGACCGCCGCTGGCGCCGCTTGCCAGTTCGCTCAGCGTCTGCAGGCCGCTTTCGCTGGCCGTCAGCCAGGCAGCGCCGCCGCACAGGGCGGCCAACGTGGCGAGGGTGGCGAGCAGCGTGCGGGATTTGGGCAGCAGCTTCATGTCAGAACGGGATCGCCAGCGAGAAATGCAGTTGCACGCTGCCGGTACGTTCGCCATAGGCGAGGTCGGCGCCGATCGGCCCGGCCGGGCTGCGCCAGCGCGCGCCGAGGCCGTAGCCGACGGCCATTTTGAGGTTTTCCAGGGCGTCGACCGCATCGCCGGCATCGACGAAGGCGGCGATGCCCCAGCTGTCGTTGAGCCAGTGCGTGACTTCAGCGCTGGCGATGGCGAGGTAGCGGCCGCCGACCACGGCGTTGCCCTCGCGGATGCCCAGGCTCTGGTAGGCGTAGCCGCGCACCGAGCCGGTGCCGCCGGTGCGGAACAGGTAATCCTGCGGGATGCCCTGGCGCGAGTCGGCGACGGTGTAGCCGACTTCGCCGCGCAGGGTCAGCGTGTCCTGCCGGCCGAGCGGGATGAACTGCTGGTAGCGCCCGTGCAGGCGGACGAAGTTGCGGTCCGACAGCGCCGCCTTGGCGCCGCCGCCGACCTGGCCCTGGAGGACGAGGCCTTCGTGCGGATCGAGCACGCTGTCGACGCGGCGCCAGGTCCACATCACGTTGGGCACCAGTGCCTGGCTGGTGCTTTCGGCGGCGCCTTCCGGCTCGCGTCTTTCCGTCTGCCAGCTCAGCGAGCTGCGCTGTTCGAGGCGGCCGCGCTGCTGCACGTCCTGCGCGCCGAAGGCGTAGCGGCTGGTGCGCAGGCTCTGGATGTCGGTGTTTTCGAGCATCAGGCCGAAGCTGTTGCGGTGCTGGCGCTCGCTCGGCGGCAGGAAGATGTCGGCGTAGGCGGTCTGCTTCTTCTGTTCCAGGCGCAGGCCGCTGTCGAATTCCCAGGCGCGGTTGAAGGCGTCCGGCGTGTGGTAATTGGCTTCGACGCGGGCGCCGGTGTTGGAGCTGAAACCGGCACCGAAGGCAACGCGGTGCGGCGCCCGCTCGCGCACTCGGACGACGACCGGCGCGGTGGCGATGCCGTCGCTCACGCTGGCGCCGGCAGTGTCCAGCGTCGCCTGCACCGAGGCGAAATAGGGCGTCGCGAGCAGCGTGGTCTGCAAGGCGTTCAACTGCGCTTCGCGGTAGGGCTGGCCGGCGCGCACGCTGCGGTTGTAGCGCTCGACCAGTTCCGGCGTGTAGCGCTGCAGCCCCTCGACGCGCAAGGCGCCGAAACGGTAGCGCGGCCCGGCGTCGTAATGGGCGCGCAGTTGCGCCTGGTGGCTTTCGGCATCGATGTCGGCCTGGCTGTCGAGCAGTTTGGCGTCGGCATGCTCGACCGCGAGCAGCTCGGCCAGCGCCTGCTGCTTGGCCTCGTTCCAGTCTTCCTGGCGGAAAGGCTGGCCGACCGGCAGGCGCCAGTCGGCGCGCAGGGCGGCGACGGTTTTGGCCTCGACCGGGCCGTCGACCGTCAGGGCGACTTGGCTGATGGTCGTGCGTGGGCCGGGGTCGAGCTGCAGGCGCAATTCATTGTCGCTCTCGCTGAATTCGAATTGCGGCGAGAAATAGCCTTCGGTGGCGAGAATCTCGCCGAGCTGGCCCTGCAGTTTCAGGCTGCTGCCGGCTTCCTCCGGTAACCACGGGCGGAGCAGGCGATCGATGTCGGCCGGCGCCTGCAGCACAAGCTCGTTCGCCCCGGCCGGCAGGGCAAGGGCGAGCAGGAGCGGCGGCAGCAGGCGACGGAAATTCGGAATCGGCACGCCGCCAGTTTACCCGCCTGGCGCGGTGTCGACCGCTGGCCGTGGCGGCAGCAGGAAACTGCGTGGCTGGCGCCGGAAGCGGCGGCCGATGGCGCGCAGCAGCAGGCCCCAATGGCCGAACTGGATGCGGCGGGCGCCGAGCGCCGTGCGCAGCGCCAGCGCGAAGCTGACCGCGAGATTGGTCAGGCCGATCGCGGCGATGCCGAGCGCCGCCCAGAGCACCGCCTGCAGTGGCAGTTCGAACTGGAAGCCGACCAGCGCGTAGCCGAGGTTGGCCGACGAAAAGGCGATGTGGCGGATGTCGAGCGGCAGGCCGAGGATGGTGCCGATGACGCCGGTCGAGCCGAGCATGCAGCCGAACAGGAAATTCCCCATGATGCCGCCCAGATGTTCCTGGATGTAGTCGCCGACGCGCGCCGCGCGCGCCTCGCCGGCGAGGTGCTTGAGCCAGCGCAGGCGGGCGATGCGCTGGCCGACGTCGGCATAGGCCGCCTGGTTGTCGAAATAGCCGGTAATCAGGCCGGACAGGAACAGGTAGAAACCGGCAATCGCCGCGTGCGGCAGGGCCCAGCTCAGAAGATCGAGATCGGCCAGCAGGTGGGCGCCCTTTTCCGTGCTGATCACCGGGGTCCCGAACAGCGCGCCGAGCCCGACGCCGAGCGCGATGGCGACCGGCAGCGCGACCATGACATTGCCGGCGATCGCCGCCAACTGGCTGCGGCTGACCGCGGCGACGACATCGACCATGCGTTCGAGATCGGCGCTGCGGTTCGGCTTGAGATCGCCGAGCAGGCCGGCCAGCGTTTGCGCTGTCATCGCCGGCTGCTTGGTGGCGACGGTCATGCCGAGCAGGAAGATGACGACGAAACCGAGGCCGTAGATCATGCTGAACAGGAAGGCCTCGACAAAGAGCGGTGCGTGCAGCCCGGCGCTGAAGATCTTGAGCAGCGCCATGCCGCCGATCAGCACGCCGGCCCCGGCCGCCGAGCGCCACATGGCGCCGTAGTCGGCATTCGTCTCGCAGATGTAGTGCTCGCCCGAATGCGCGGCGTTTTCGGTGATGCGCACGGCGAGCAGGCTGGACAACTGGCTCAGGTAATAGCGCAGGCTGTTGCGCCGGTTCTCGGCGAGCAGCGCCGCGCCGGCGAATTCGGCCCAGGCATCGAACGCGGCATGGCGACCGGTCGACGTGCCGGCGGCGGTCAAAATGGCGACCAGCTCGTGCAGGCGCCGCAGGCTCTGCTCGCTGCGCGTCAGGATGTAGGTCAGGTGCAGGCTGGTACCGACGGTCAGGGCGCGCTTGCGGATGCGCTGCAGGGTGTCCAGGCACTGGTCGGCGATGACCAGCAACTGGCTGCCGTCGTCGCCCGGCTGCTCCGGATCGTCGAGCGCAGCGCGCAGGCCGTTGGCGAAATCGAGCGCCTCCGCCGAGAGGGCGATGAAGCGCGGCCGGTCGTCGTCGAAGCCGGGCGAGGCGCGCATCAGTTCGCTCTCGACGCCGAGACCGCTGACCCGGTGGGCAAGCAGCAGCACGGCATCGAGCATCTGCTCCTGGATGGCGCGCCAGTCCACGCGGCGCAATTCGCGCGACGGCGCGAGCAGCGCCCAGAAGCGCTCGCCGAGTTCGGGCGGGATCTGCTCCAGCCAGCGCCAGTCGTCGCTGCGTTCGTAGATGATGTGCAGGCAATCCTTGAGGCGGCGCTCGTCGGGTACTTCCGGCAGGATGCGGTTGCCGAGGATGCGCCACCATTCCGAGAAAAAGCCGGTGCCGGGCAGGATGCCGCTGTCGGTGAAGAAGGTCATCAGGCGGCGGCTGGCGACGAAATGCACGAGATGGCCGATCACCGCGGCGCGCAGTTCGGCGTCATCCTCCAGGCGTTGCAGCAGGCGTGCGTGGCGTTCGACATGGCCGCTATCGCCGCTATCGCCGCGCCCTTGCGGGCGCAGGGCGGCAACCAGGCGACGCACCAGTTCGAGCGGCTCGGCCGCGGGGTCGAGAAAGGCGACGAGGGCGCGTTCGAGTGCGACATCGGGATCCGGTCGGGGGGCGAACAGGCCGCGGAAAAGTTTGCTCAGTGCTGCCATCGGGCGCGGATTTCCATTCATTTTGCTGGATGAGTATGCCCCGATCTTAGCGGACCGACCGAAAAAGGGGGTAACGGCGCGTTACCGCGCCCAGGCGATAACAAAGCGTCATGAAGCGTGGTCATTTCGGCTTACAATACGCCGTCTATATTTACTCACCGGGATAATCTTATGATCAAGAACATCGCCAAGAATTCACTCGTTTTCGCCCTGCTCGCCGGTATCGGTTTTGCTGCTGTTGCCCAGGAACGTGTTTACGCCATCGACCAACGCGACACCGTCGTCAAGAGCGGTTTCGGCCTGTGCTGGCGTGATGGCTACTGGACCCCGGCTGCTGCCGCCAAGGACAAGGCCGGTTGCGAATGCGACAAGGAC